>ERZ807291.8274-NODE-8274-length-11661-cov-27.103826_pt1 | contig 11661 bp, 8 predicted proteins | sample MGYA00521257_ERZ807291 | MGnify/ENA primary metagenome ERZ807291 (study PRJEB31413, sample SAMN03169783) | marine metagenome | biome: Marine; feature: Water; material: Subsurface seawater | place: North Sea | collected 2011-04-28 | depth 1 m m ...
GTTTAGTTTTTAAAAGGTTTGCCAGACAGAATATAAACATTTTTTTTACTACCAATGCCTGCCCAAACCTTTGCAATTGCTAACCAAAAAGGCGGAGTGGGTAAGACCACAACAACCGTAAGCCTCGGGCATGCCCTTGCCCTTATGGGCATCCCTACCCTGATTGTTGACATGGATCCGCAAGGAAACGCTACCAGCTCCCTGGGCCTAGAGAAACGGGCAGGGATGGGAGTGTATGAGCCTTTATTGAGTGGTACTGATGTTGCCTCTCGCGTGGTTTCCAGTGGGAGGAAAAACCTCTGGATTGTCCCGTCGGAGCTGGATCTTGCAGCAGCAGAGCTCGAACTAAGCGGCCAGCCGGAATATCTGATAAAGCTAAAGTCATCCCTGCATTCTTTAAAGGAGCATTATGGGCTGCAAGTTATCCTTATAGATTGCCCCCCCACTTTAGGCTTACTATCCATGAATTCACTCTGTGCTGCAGATTATTTAGTGGTCACCCTGCAGTCGGAATATCTGGCACTGGAGGGCCTGGGGCAAATAACCAATGTCGTCCAAAAGCTTAAAGACGCTGGCATAAACACAAGCCTTCAACTCGGTGGGATTGTAATGACTATGTATGATAGTAGAACACGCCTCTCCTATGAGATATGGCAGGATGTTAATCAGTACTACCAAGGTAAGGTCTTCCGAACTGCAATCCCCAGAAATGCAAGACTTAGTGAGGCACCAAGTTTCGGGCAAACTGTATTTGAATATGCCCCGGACTCCTCAGGCAGTTTGGCTTATCGTGCATTTGCAAGGGAGTTTGCCGTCCGCTTTCTTTCGCATGGATAAGTTGGTGTGAGTTTACTTAATTCGTTAAAAAAAGCTCTAACTCCGGGCAGTTCAGAAACCGAACCAAGAGAGCCGTCTTTAATTGAAGCCCAGATTGGGTATCAGTTCAACCAAGTCAGCCTTCTTGAGGAGGCTCTCACCCACCCTTCCTTTGATTCAAAGAACGAAAGGTTTCGAAACAACCAAAGATTGGAGTTTCTTGGCGATTCTGTAATCGGCTGCATTTTCGCGAAATGGCTGTTTCAGAGTTTTCCGGATTTCCCAGAGGGAGACTTGAGTAAAAAAAAGTCACTTTTGGCGAATGGTGAAAACCTTGCAGAGATTGCCCGGACCATCAATCTGCATGATCATTTGATTATTGGAAAATCAGAGCGACTTAGTCACGGCAATCTCAGGAGATCAGTCCTTGAAGATGCGTTTGAGGCTTTAATTGGAGCCATTTACTTGGATAGCAACTTTGCAACTGCTGAGCGAATCATGCTAAGGTGGGAGGGCTTATTTCATTCCACTTTGGAAAATAAAAGTTCTGAATTTAACCCTAAAGGTAAATTGCAGGAGTTTTTGCAATCTCAGCCGGATAACCCCAAAATTTCTTATCATTTAACGAAGCAATCCGGGCCAGATCATAAAAAAGAATTTGTGGTTGAGTTAAGAATTAATGGCACAACTATTGGGATAGGCACTGGGCAAAGTAAAAAAAAGGCTGAAGAACAGGCTGCCCAAGCTGCCTTAAGAACTCTTTCCCCAGATTAAAAAGTGAAGAAAATCGAGCCCCCTGGCTCCTTAAAGTCAACCTTTATACCCAACTGCCCCAGTCAGGCAGCCATCGCTGTGGTCGCGGATCTGTGGATCGATAAAAAGTGCCGGGTTGCCATTGTAATTGGGGAATCCTTACCGGACGCAGAAAATAAATGTGAAGATATAGCCGCCTTTGCCGAGGCATTCTATCCAGGCACTGTACTTGACTTTCACTCATTTGACTATCCACCGGGATCGGACCACCCAGATGCCTTTGAGAGAAACTGTGAGCGCATTTCTCTACTTTCCTCATTAAGGGAAGTAAGCAGCAAGCAGCCCGGAACAGACCGTATCCTCATTGCCACAACACTGGAAGCACTTCTTGGCCCTTGTCCGATCCTAGAGGTAACCCAGGCAGAAGAACTCATCATACAATGCGGCAAAGAACTGCCCTATGATGCACTAAGTCAAGAATTGGGCAGTAAGTTCGACTACTCGTGCGAAGTTGTATGTGAGGAACCCGGTCAATTTGCTATTCGTGGGGGTCTTATTGACATTTATCCGGTTAATGCCAATAGCCCTGTCCGGATTGATTTCTTTGGCGACTATGTTGAAGAAATTCGTTTATTTGACCCGACTTCCCAAAGATCAACCGAGAGTTTAAAGGAGATCAGGATCTCCTCTCTCTGTGATAAAAAAAATGTCGATCGAAATGGCGAATTCTTAAGATACCTACCCGACTCTGTCTTCTGGTACATGGAAGAACCGGAAGCCTTACTCCGGGCGTATCCTCTCTATTTTCACGAAACGGGAAATTCAGCCACCGAGAAAGCCAACCTTTCAATGGTATGGAAACGGGCACCCGAAATATCTGATCATTTTTTGTCCACTAGTGAAATTGATGCTGGGGCAGGTATATTTGATCATGCACCAAAGCTTTCTCTCCAAGTAGAACCTCTAATACCAGAACTGGAGAGCAATACGGTAAAAAGCTCCTTTATTCTCAATGACCAATACTTTGACCGGACTTTGGAAAAGATCCTCTCACTCATAACCAATTATGGTAACAGAGGCTTTAAGATTTGTATCTCAATAGGGGCAGATTCAGAGAAAAAGCGCATCCTTAATCTTTTGCAGGACCACGGTATCGCGGAGGCAGGTTTTTCTTTCCTGGCCGTTTCCTTGAATCAAGGGTTCATCTTCACTAAAGAAGAAGGCTCTTCGCTATTTTCTTCCTTCCTTGACCCCAGTGACAAGGGACTGGTTGTGGTCACTTCCACCGAGATGCTCGGGCGGGAGAGAAGTCGCCGGCCTTTGCGATCGAGGAAGGCAACAATCAATAGGAAAGAAGTAGACCACGCCCTGGATTTTAATGAACTAATTGACGGTGACCTACTGGTGCACCTTCAGCATGGAATTTGCCGTTTCAGTGTTCTGGGGAAAATTGAACAGGGAGGAAAAACGGAGGAAGCAATCACAGTGGAGTTCGCTGATGGGATTCTGCTCCATGTGCCCTTGCAGGAATCCCATTTGCTTTCACGTTATGTTGGTCTTAAAAAAGCTTCTCCCAAACTTGCGAAACTTGGGGGGAAGAGTTGGGCAAAAACAAAGGAAGCAGCCGAATTAGCCGCCTTAGATCTAGCCGCAGATCTTCTCAGGCTACAGGCATCCAGGGATGCTGAACAAGGCCACGCATTTTCCGTTGATGATAATTGGCAAAAAGAGTTTGAGGATTCTTTCCCCTACTCCGAAACACCCGATCAACTGCGGTCGATCTTGGAGGTAAAGCAAGACATGGAATCGGACAAACCTATGGACCGTTTGGTTTGCGGGGATGTCGGTTATGGAAAAACTGAAGTTGCCATGCGGGCTGCATTTAAGGCCATTATGGACGGCAAGCAAGTGGCACTGCTTGCTCCTACCACAATCTTGTGCCAGCAGCACCTGCAAACCTTTCACGCCAGAATGAAAGACTTTCCGGTAACCATTGAAATGCTATCGCGGTTTCGTACTGCTTCCCAACAAAGGGAAATAATCAAGCAGCTTGGGACTGGATCTGTGGATATGGTGATTGGCACCCACCGCATGTTTTCAAATGATTTAAAGTTCAAGGACTTAGGGCTGTTAATCATTGACGAGGAGCAGCGCTTTGGAGTTGAGCACAAAGAGAAACTGAAACGCATCAAAGCCAACATTGATGTGCTCACGCTTAGTGCGACTCCAATCCCGCGAACTTTGTACTTTGCAATGGTGGGGGTACGCTCATTCAGCACCATTGAGACTGCACCCATTAATCGAAGACCCATCAGGACTGAGGTCATTCGCGAATCAAATGATTTACTGAAAAAAGCAATCGAGCTGGAGCTTCGCCGTGGCGGACAGGTCTTTTATCTTCACAATCGGGTAAAGACCATTCGTTCTGTAGCGAGAAAACTCCAAAGCCTTGTCCCAAAACTAAGAATTGTCATTGGGCATGGACAAATGTCTGAATCTGAGCTCGAGCAGGTAATGGTTGAATTTATATCAGGGAAATACGACTTATTGGTGTGCACTACCATTATTGAATCAGGCCTGGATATTCCTAACTGCAATACGATTATTATCGAAGAGGCGGATAAGTTTGGCCTTTCCCAACTGTACCAATTGCGGGGCCGGGTTGGCAGGTTTACCCGCCAGGCGTATGCATACCTATTAGTAAACCCATTGCTGCCAGTTAAAGAAAAGGCGAGGAAAAGACTGTCGGCATTAAAAAGTACCAGCAGTATGGGTGCAGGTTTTAAGATCGCCCTCAGGGACCTGGAGCTTCGCGGGGCTGGGAATCTTTTGGGCAGCGAACAAAGTGGTCATATCGCGGGTGTGGGCTTCGAGATGTACTGCAAACTGCTTCGCGAAAGCGTGTCGAGGCTAAAAGGGGACGAGGTCTCCTTGCGGCCCAGTGCAGTAGTCCGCTTAGACTTTTTGCACAACGATGAGTCACTAGAAGATGCGGAGACTTCCAATTACATGGCATCCTGCCTGCCATCTTTCTACATGACTGAGCCAAGGCTGCGTATTGAATTCTACCGGAAGATTGCATCTGTTATGGAATTGGATGAGATCGAGTGCTTAAAGGCTGAAATGAATGACCGCTTTGGTTCAATACCGCAATGCGTGGAAGCCCTCCTGCTTGAAACTGAAATCAGATGCCTCGCCCAACAGGCTGGCTTTGACAGTATTTCGAATAACGGGAAGGAACTACTTTGCAGAAAAGTCAGGAAGGGCTCTAGAGACGGGGTAAAGTATTTAAGGAAACTGGGAAATTTACCCATAATAAATAGTTCAGAACCTCTTTTAAAGTTGAAGGAAATCATTCGATTTCTCAAAATCCATATCCATGGGAATATGTAACGCGAAACAAGGCTGGTTTTTTCTAACTTCTCTGGTTTGCTCCGTACACTTTGCTGGAGCCAGCCTTGTGGAGGTGAACCGGGTGGTTGCCCGGGTAAATGACAAGGTTATCACATGGGGTGAGATTGAAATGGCCATGGAAAAACTCAATTTCTCGGAGGAGGAAAAATTTCGTAGAGGCCAGGAGTTTGTGGAAGGAAAAGTGGATCGTCTCTTATCCCAAGTTGCTTTTAAAAAGAAGGGTGGCGAACTGCCTGAATCTTACATTGAGCAGGAATACTCGAGCAGATTGTTGACGAATTTTAATGGCGACCGCAGATTATTTCGTGAAGTTTTGCAAAGCCAGGGGCAATCACCGCTGGTTTACAAAGATCAGCTCAAAGAAGACATTATTCACATGCATATGCTTTCACAAAGAAAGCGCACTGGAGATGAAATTAGCCCACAGCGAGTCGAGAGTTATTACCACGAGCATCCTGAGAAGTTCCGTACTCCGAAAAAACTAAAGCTCAGAGAGATTGTTTTTTCTGAAATCGAAGATGGATCGAATCAAACCCTTGAGCAACTTGCCTTACATGTTCACTCGCTTATTGTAAAGGGAGAAGCTTTTGAAGAGCTGGCCGCAAAGCATGGCCAAAGCCCTTTTACATCAAAAGGGGGCGACTGGGGGGTGTTTGTCACGAGGGATGAAATCAGAAATGTAAAGATTCAGGAAGTTGCTTTTTCGCTCAAGGAGAACGAAGTCTCGCATCCTTTTGAGGTAAATCTCCTGAAAAAGAGAGAAGATGGGTCGATCGGTTATTCTGGAGAATCAGCATGGTATATTTTGAAAGCTGATAAAATTCAGCCCGCCAAACAATTGCCAGTTGATGAGGTTCGCCCTGAAATCGAGAAAATAATTGCCAACAATTTCGAGCTAGATGAGCAGCGCAAGTGGCTCTCGCGTCAGAAGCGTGACGCATATGTGGATGTTCGTCTTCCCTCAAAATAGTACTGAGCTAACATTTAGATGACTGGCTCAGCGAAAAATTATCGTGGGAGCCTCCAGAATCTTCCCATCGATGAACGCCCACAGGAAAGATTAGAAAAACTTGGCCCCAAGGCTCTTTCTGACCGTGAATTACTCGCCGTGCTCTTGCGCACGGGTACACCCAAACTAGATATTTTGCAGTTAGCAGATTATATTATTAAACAGGCGGGTTCATTAGCCGGATTAGTTCGTTGGGATGTTTCCGAATTTCAAAAAATACCAGGGATCGGGAAAATTAAGTCACTCCAACTTTCCGCCTATGTGGAAGTTGCCCAAAGATTAGCCCATGGTCATAGACTCGAAAAACTTGTAGTGGATGAGCCCGCAAAGGTTTGGGACTTCCTTTACCCCGAGACTATTTCAGAATGCGTTGAAAAGGTTTGGGTCTTATGCCTTGACCGCAAAAACAGAATTTTACGATCGGAAGTGATTACTTCAGGCACCGCAACGAGTAGTCTCATTCACCCTCGCGAAGTTTTTCGACCTGCAATCCGCTGGGGTGCTACGGCCATAATTCTTGCACATAATCATCCAAGTGGAGACCCGACTCCGAGCAAGAGCGATCTTCAAGTCACACGAAAAATCTCGGAAGCCTCCAAATGTTTGGAGATCGATTTCTTTGATCATGTAATTATCGGTGATCCCAACATTTGCCCATCAAACCGAGGATACTATAGTTTTTCTGATAACGGGTTGGTCTGAAACTGTTTAATGTTAGTTTTAATTTGATAGGGCAAGTATCCTTACACTCCATCGGTTAACGGAGAAGGATAAATTATGGGACTGTTCGTCCAGGGGCTCTTCGTTTGCGGTAAACTGAGTTCCGCCCGCTGCTCCATCCCCACCATAATCAGGGGAGTCGCTATCCAGGATAACCTGCCAGTTCCCTCCATGTGGACAGCCCAAAGTCTTATGTTTTAATGAGTCCGAAAAGTTACAAGCAACCAAAAGTGTATCCTCAGGGTTTGTGCCAAACTTCAGGAAGCTTAAGGTCTGACCTTCGGAATCATGGCAGTCTATCCATGCAAATTTATCATCTACATGATCTACACCAGCCCAAGTGGAGTGATTTTTGTAGAGATTATTTAAATCCCTTATTAAAAAACTAAGCCCTTTATGAATAGGGAAATTAAGCAATACCCAATCCAGTTCAGACTCATGATTCCATTCAAGCCATTGCCCGAATTCAGAGCCCATAAATAAGGTTTTCTTGCCTGGCCATGTCCATTGCAAGGCATAAAGTGCCCGCAAATTGGCAATCTTGTCTTCCTCGCATGCCAAGTTCATTTTATTGGCCAACGATCCTTTGCCATGAACAACTTCGTCATGGGAGAAGGCCTGAACGAAATTCTCGGAAAACTGGTACATTGCCCCAAAGGTCAACTGGTTGTGCTTGTATTGTCTATAAATGGGTTCTGTGGAGAAGTAGCCAAGCACATCGTGCATCCAACCCATGTTCCATTTAAAGTCAAACCCGAGGCCGCCAGTTGAAGGAGGCTTGGTAATTTGAGGGAAAGAGGTCGACTCCTCTGCAATGCTAATGACATCTGGATACTCCTCATGGATGGCATGATTAAACTGCTTAAGAAAATCAATCGCTTCAAGATGCTCATTCCCCCCAAATATGTTCGGGGACCACTCCCCTTTTTTACGTGCATAATCGAGGTAGAGCATGGATGCAACTGCGTCCACCCGGAAACCATCCACTCCAAATCGATCCAGCCAAGCAATCGCACTACCGATCAGAAAACTCCTAACCTCGGCCCGCCCATAATCAAAACATAAAGTCCCCCACTCTGCGTGCATCCCCTTCTTGGGGTCCTCGTACTCAAAAAGGCAGGTGCCATCAAACCGGGAAAGGGAAAACTCATCGGAAGGAAAATGTGCGGGCACCCAATCAATAATAACGCCAATTCCAGCATCCTGTAATTTTTGAACAAGAGTACAAAAATCCTCGGGCGAGCCATAGCGGTGCGTGGATGCATAATATCCAGTAACCTGATAACCCCAGCTTGCCCCAAATGGATATTCGCTAGGGGGTAAGAACTCAACATGAGTAAAGCCAAGTGAAACTAGATACTGGGGTAATTCATCCGCCAACTCCAAGTATGTTACCCCATTTGGGGATTTCGTATGATACCGCCAGGAACCTAGATGCATTTCATAAATCGAAATCGGAATCGTCCGAGGGTTCCTGCCACCAAGTGAGATCCCAGACTTTCTTTTAAATGAGCGGTCATCCACAATCGAAGCGTTTCCAGGAAGTGATTCGTATCTCCAACCAAAAGGATCCGTTTTCTCCCTAAGTTTACCATCTGCACCGAGCACCCTGAATTTGTACTTGTCCCCTTTTTGGGCAGAAGGGACGAAAAGTTCCCAGCAACCGCAACTCCCAAGAGACCTCATGGGCATAGCCCGGGGATTCCATAAATTAAAATCACCCACTAAATGAACCGACCTCGCGGAAGGAGCCCAAACCACAAAGCACACTCCTTTAACCCCATTATTGATCATGGGAATGGATCCAAGCTTGGTAAAGGGCCGCCGGTCCCAACCTTGGTTAAACGAAACCAAGTCTTCACTTCTGACGCCAGGAAGAAAACTGTAAGGGTCACTCCATGTTCTATCTCCGCTTTTATAAATAGAGTGCAGGGAATATTTTGCAGGAGTGCTCAACTTAGGCAGGGATAATTCAAAAAGCCCGGCGGGATCGATTGCCTTCATCGGATAGCTTTTATCTGACCCCTTTATGCAAAGCTTAATTTTTACAGCCGAGGGATCCCATACTCGGACTTTATAGCCTTTGTTCGCACCAATTCTGTGCATGCCAAGGAATTGATGGGGGTCGCGGGCACTCCCAGTTAGAATGGCATTTATGTCAATTTCAGATGAGACCATAACTGCAAGATTTAGACTCCGTGTTTTTGAAAAATGCAAGGTTCTTTAATTAATCATCTTTATCCTTGTGCCTTTAACTCAAAGAAACATCTTCGTTTCAGATGATAAGTAGATTATCAAGTTTGATTCTTTTAAGCTGCCTCTCAATCCTTAGTTGCCTGCTCGTATCAGGCAAGGAAATGGACGGTATGCTATTGGAAAGCGATGAGCCAATTACCTATGAGGAGAATAATACTACAATCTGCGCTAAGAAAAATGCCTCTCTTCATGGAAATGATTTTTTGTTACTCGCAGACGAGATATCATGGAATCGTAAATCCGGAGAAGCAAAAGCAGCGGGATCGGTTTCCCTGACTCAAGGAAACTTTAGGGTGTTAGCAGATGAAGTCTATTTTAACACCTTGCATGGAAATATAATGGCTAAAAATTGCAAGGGAGGCAGCCCTCCATACTATTTTTTCGCTGAGAGCATGGAACGTAATGAATCCATTGATGTGTATCATGGAGGACAGATTTACCTTTCCGAACCTGGTATTTTTGAGCCGAATCTAAAAACCAATATTTTTATAATTGATGGCAATACCTCTACCTTCAAGGTCGCCTCAACACAGTTGAGGTTAGGGAGAATGCCTGTCGGGATTTTGCCCGGATTTAGTGGGATAAACACAAGTGGCTTTTTTGGCTCAAGCTTCAGAATTAAGGCAGGAAAAGACAGCAACCTGGGTTGGTATGGGGAAACTGAATATACTTACAGTTGGGAGAAAGTTAGCTCTGATATCAAAGTTACTTATTATGAGAACCGAGGCACCTTAGTTTCCCCACAAATTGGTTTCAATAACCTTCTAGAAGATGGGTTTATTAATAGCCAAATAAAGGGTGGCTGGATAAATGATCGGGTCACAAGTATGGGCAATGATAACCGCAACATTCTCCTTGATCGTAACCGTGGGCATTTATCTTTTGAAAGCATTGCACGATTCAAGAATCGATGGCGCACCTCTACTTTGATCGAATGGGAAAGTGACTCCGAAATGATTCGCGATTTCAAACGGGACTATTTTTCCCAAAACCAGTGGAATCAGAGCCATAATGAATTAAGCTATGAAGGCAACGGCTACACGATATCTATTCTATCGCGATGGCAGACGAATAATCATGAAAAATTCGTAGAGAATATACCAATGCTAAACATCGATGCGGGGCCAAATTATGTGGATGTGCTTAATATTTATCAAACATCCTCGTTAAATTATACCAGTTTGAGAACCAAAGACCAATTTGGTAAAACCGGACATTCTATTCAGAGAATGAATGTCGGCTACAAGGCAGAAAAACCCTTCCAATTCTTTGGCGGGCTAAGCTTAAACCCTTCCATTGCATGGTTGCATCAGGATTATCAACTGCAAGATGGGTCTGAGGACAGGTCCTTTTATGAGTATGGGGTAGATGTACAAGGTTCCCTCTATCAGGTTTTTCCCTATGAAAACAATATTTGGGAGATTGAAAAATTGCTCCACCTAATGAAAGGCTCAGTCGCACTTCGGTGTACCGAAAATCTGAATCGAAACAATTTGGGGAATATTCCAGAAATCTACCCTAATGTAGAAGACCTTAATCTTAACCCTCTTGACCTTCTTGATCATCGAAATTACGAAATTATCAACGAGAAAAGAATCCTGCGCTTTGGTTGGGAAAATGTCCTCTTAGCAAAATGGAAAAACAGAAGCAGGCAGTTGCTTTCTATGCGCACCTTTTATGACCTGCGGATTGATAATTTAAACGGAATAGATGATGGGGATTTTTTGTTTTCAGACATCTCTGTTTATCCCAGTAATTGGTTGAGCCTAAACTTCAGGAACAAAATCAACACACAATCCAGCAAGAACTACCGAAGCGTATATAGTCTTAGCCTAAAAGATGGCAGGTTCCAGGGAGCTGATCTTGGCTACATTCGTTACTTGGCCTTCAATAACTATTCATATTTATCGGCATGGAAACGGCTTAATGAAAAGTTGTTCACTTCTGCCAGTACTTTATACGATCTTGATCATAATTATTTCACCTATTGGAACGGGAAATTGAGGTACCGATTAGGAGACAGCTGGGAGTGGGATTTTTCTGTCTCCCAGAGAAAAGGCACATTGAGGGAGAATAATATTGAATGGAGCATAGGCTTTAGCCTAATTGACTTTTAGCTTATTCAGCTTTCCTAAGTAGATGAAATAACCGTGCGGTAATCTATGTGATGTTGACTAAAGTTATCTTTTGCAAATAACTTATCATTATGAATAGCAGACCATTCCATCCCCAAATCCCATATAAGGACCCAAAAGTTATGGCACATTTATTGGGTCTGGGGTTAGATTGTACGGACGGACACAAGAGAATTACCCGTGCTGATAAGTTTTCGATTCTCGGGGGCTCGGATGAAACTCACGGGCGAATGACCGAGACGCTGCTTAAAACGATTGAAGACCTTTCCATTAAAGGTAAAGCACTTGAGGAAACCAGCCCAGAAGAATTATCTGATATAATTTCCAAAAACTCCCCAGATTCCTAATATACTTAATGTCTGCCCTGCCGCCATCCCAGCCTAAGCCAAGCCTACAACTTAAGGTCCCTGGGGCTCCTGTGCCTCAAGTTAGCTCTGCCCCAAAGCTCAAAGTTGCACCTCCTGCCTCAGTCCCTTCCCCCGCGCCCCCTATTGCCCAGCCAGTACCACCATCTCCTGTTCCTGCACTTGGTGCGGCCCCTAGTCCTCCTCCATTACC
>ERZ807291.8275-NODE-8275-length-11661-cov-7.534637_pt1 | contig 11661 bp, 11 predicted proteins | sample MGYA00521257_ERZ807291 | MGnify/ENA primary metagenome ERZ807291 (study PRJEB31413, sample SAMN03169783) | marine metagenome | biome: Marine; feature: Water; material: Subsurface seawater | place: North Sea | collected 2011-04-28 | depth 1 m m ...
AATTTCGCGTCGGGTGGTGTGGGTTGCGGTATTGGCGGCGGCCGTTCTCTCCGTGCTCCTCTTCCTGACCCGTCCGGTAATGATCTCTCCGCTTGGGGCATTGCTCGCTCTGGCGACCTGTGCCATCGGGATGTTGCCGACGGTGTTCTATATTCTGCGCGATGAAAAGACGGTTCCATTTTTTCCTGCAGTCGGGCTGTTTCAGGTTTTCTGTTTTGGATTATCGCCGTTCCTTCTGCACCTCGCCTGGGCCGATGCGCCGCCCATTATATACTGGGGTGGGCGGCTTACACTGACGCAAGAATCGATCAAGACGCTGGTCCTGGTCCTGGTTGGCACGGCGTCGCTGGTTTCCATGTTTTTTCTCGTCAGAAAGCGGGGGCTGGGCTGGCTGCCCGTTCCCCGGATTCGCGAACGGGCAGGCGGAAATGCATCGCTGCTTTTGCTCTGTGGTCTGGCAGCAGCGCATCTCGCCTATAAATTCGTGCCGGGTGTATCGCGGATCCCGTCGGCGGGCCAGTTTCTTGAGCCCATTGGTTACGTTGTCTTTTCGGCTCTTCTCGTTTTACTGCTGAAACGGAGAACACGTGGTCTGTCCACGTTTCTGGCGGCGTTCGCCCTCGTCCTGCTGGTCGCTGTACGAATAGAAACATTCAACTTCACTCAGATAATGCTGCTGTCGCTATGCGGTATAGGTGCACTGGTCTATGCGCGGGCTTACCGGATTGCATCGTTCTGTGCATTGTTGATTGTGCTGAGTCTGCCGGTTTACGAGTTTACAAGTACCGTCCGGTATCTAGATGGGGGCTTCCTGAAAAAAGCCGAGGCGCTTTTTCTGACGATTGACGGGTATCGGAATGGTACGCGTCGTGGGGGAACCAGTGCCACGGAGACGGGCGTACGGCGAATCTCGCATACATGGTTGTTTGCGCATGTTGTCGCAAAATCTCCGGCGGAAGTGCCGTTTTGGGGAGGTGATACCTACAAACCGTTGCTGACTGCAATGATTCCTCGAGCGGTCTGGCCCGGCAAACCGCTTGAAGCAACGGGCGGTCTGTTTGGTAAGCGATACGACTTGTTGGAGCCAACCAGTGTGACCTCCTTGAACCTGCCATGGCATATCGAAACTTATGTCAATTTTGGCAGCATCGGCGTTGTGATCGGTATGGCGCTGATCGGCGCCTTTCTGGCTGTGGTCGACAAGTTGTTGAATGCGCCGGGCCGACGTGAGATTGAAATGGGGATCGGCCTTGGAATTTTGATGCCATTGACGTTCCAGGATTCCAATTTTTCGGTGATGGTCGGGACGCTGCCGCAGTTTGTCCTTTGTACCTATCTCTACTTTCTGGCCGGAGAATACGTTCTGCGACGATTTGGAATGGGGCCTGCGCGGGCAGATAAGTCGTAAAAGAGGTTAGCGGTATATCGGCACGCGCGGTTCCGAGCGGACCCGGTCGACAAAATGGCGCATCCACATCTCGGTTATGTAGGGCATCCATAAGGGAGCTGCGAGATGCGATTCCCCTTTGCGCAGCCGTTTGAGAGCGGATCGCCACCAGTCGACACGCCACCAGCCCCGATTTGCGAATTCTGTGGAGTATACGACGTCGCGCACTGCGTCATACATCTGATCCGTCATCCAGGCATCCTGGGGGGGGCGGAAACCCTGTTTGTTCCAGCGCTCCCGAACCGGATCCGGCACGATGCCTTTTATGCTTTCGCGCAGCAGTCTTTTTGTCTGTATATCCCCCATCAGAAATGCGGGTGGCAGAGAAAGCACGAATTCTGCGATTCGATGATCGCAAAACGGAAGGCGGACTTCACGAGAATGGGCCATGGAGTTCCTATCACCATAACGCAACAGCGCCGGCAAAGTTGTGGCGAAGGAATCTTCAATAAGGCTTTCGGCAAGTGGGTTTGCGGCCAGCGCCGACAGACCGGTATCGATGTTGTCGGCATCAGCCGTTGGCGGCGAGGTCAATCCGAAGCGTACATCACTTCCCATACCGAACGCGCCCGCGATCGCGCGGCGGAGGCCGTCGGGCATCCGGCTTTTCAAGGCTTCGGCATCGTCCGCGAGCGCTAACGGGTAACGTTCCCGGATAGCCTCGGCTTCGCGACGGGTTGCATCGGTCTGTCCATTTGTCTGGATGGTCGCCAGATAGTTTCGGAAATACTGTTCGTATCCGCCGAGTAATTCGTCACTTCCCTGACCATCGAGTAACACGGTGACGCCGGCATCCTTCGCGCTTTCAAAAACAGTCCATTGTGCGAATTGACTGGTGCTGGATACGGGGAGTTCGTTGAACCAGGTGAACTCATCTATTCGGGATACCAGATCTGTGGGGGACGGTTCGGAAACATGAGGAACGGCACCTGTATGATTGATAATCTGCTCGGCATATTCCCATTCGTCAGCTGAAGTGCCGGGGAACCGGCCGCAGAAAACGTGATACGGCTGATCTCCCAGAATGTTGCGGGCATGACAGACAATTGCACTGGAATCGAGACCTCCGGAGAGGCACGATCCTATCTCCACGTCACCGCGCAGTCGCAGTCGCACGGAATCCGATAGTAATTCGCTGAACTCGGCGACGGCGTCCGCGAAATCGATTTTTTTGGCCCGCGGGTCCGGCCGAGGCGACCAGTATCTTTCGATTTTCAGATTCATTGATTTCAGATCAAGCGTCAGGCATTCGCCGCCGCGGAGTTGACGGATGTCTGTGAAGACCGTTTCGCTCCCGCCATCCAAGCCGGTGCGCCCGTCGGCGAGAAACTGCATAAGCCGCTTCTCGTCAATCCGGACCGGGATTTCAGACAGGGCGAAGAGGGCTTTGTACTCCGATGCGAAAGCGAAATGCTCTTCTGTCGCCGTATAAAGGAACGGCTTTTCAGCAAACCGGTCCCGGGCGCAGAAAATCGTCTGATCACGTGAATCGTGGATGCAGAATGCGAACATACCGTTGAGCTCGGCGAGCATGTCGCGCCCCCAGCGGATATATGCCTGAAGCAAAACTTCGGTGTCACTATCTGAGTGCAGTGCGATACCTTCGCTGCGCAGCCTGCCCGCGATCTCACGATAGTTATAAATCTCTCCGTTATAGACGAGTGCGACCTGACCGGTGGGGTCGAGCATCGGTTGGGCGCCGCCGTTGGATATATCTATGACGGCGAGACGGGTATGGCCGAATACGACCTGGTGGTCCTGCGCATGCCATATCCCTTTGGCATCCGGGCCACGATGTCCCATGCGCGCCATCATTGCGCGGACGGCGTCGTCGTTGATAGCGCACTTCGCAGCGATGCCCGCTATGCCGCACATTTTAACGGTCCCTGATCAGTCATTACGCACGATTGCGCAGCAGAACGCACATCACTACCAGAAAAGCCGCTGCCCAACCCATAGAGATACCGATGGCGAGGGCCGTTGTCTTGTCTGCCACGACGCCGATGCCGACCAGAAACGGGACGGCGCCCAGCATCAGATACTGAGCAGCACGTCCCATGACGAGTGCTTTCATGGAACCTGTGACAAAGCAGTATGATTTAAGAATTTCAAACAGGCTCATGAACATGATGACACCGGCAAAGGTGATCAACAGCTCGGCTGATTTTGCCCATGTCGCACCGAAGACCAATGTCACGGCTGGTACTGCGAACAGGATGGTCAATACGGTCGCGAGGACCAGGAGCGGTGTCAGAAGCAGCAACTGGCGATTGCGAAGTTGTCGCCGGTGATCCGGCCGGTTTTCCCGGCCAAACATATTGACCGCTATACGCGCGACCAGCGGGAATAAAAGCTGATTGGGCAGGATAGCCAATCGATAGGCCTGGAAGAAAAACCCGGCGCCGCGATCTCCGCCGACGAATCCTGCCAGCAAAATTGCTATTCGCTGGTAGCTGCCTTCCAGCACGCCATCAAGCCAGATGCCCCGGCCTTCCCGCAGAATACCGCTCCATTCGGTGCGCGAGAGCCAGCGAAGGCGCCGCCAGGTCAGTCCACCGGTCAACGCCAGGGCGGCAAAAAGGGATGCCGTCAGCACAAATTCCCGAAAATAAAGCGCGAGGGCGCCGGCACCTGAGATGGCGATAATCACGGCGGCGAGATTCGCAAAAACGGCGCATCCCGTTTCGATAAGTCCGAGACGGACATAGGGCATCCCTCTTTCGAAGAAGCTCTTGTTCTGATTGACCCAGTGTTGGATGCAGACGAGCACGACCAGGGCGAATTCATATTTTCCGGCATTGCCCGACAACGAGACCCAGACCAGTCCGACAACCAGTGCAAAAAGCGTTTCGATCGTAAGGTAGCTAAAATACCGCTCTTCGAGAGCCGGTGTAAGCTCGCCGTCCGGTACGCGGATGATCAGCGTGTTCACGCGAATGGAAAGAAGGGAAACAATAAGAGAGGCGGTTGCGAGCGTGATTGCAAACCGACCGAATCCTTCCGGTGCAATGTATCGAACCAGGACGATATTTGCGGCGAAAGCGATAACGACCTGGACGACCTGCCCTGCCATCAGCGTTGTCGCTCCGCGCCTTACACCGCGTCGGCTGACCTCGGCCAATAATTTTCCTTTCCAGGGCGTGCGGAGAATTCAGGCAGCATACCGGGAATACCTGTTTTGCTTAGGGGTTTTACAGCGTTTTCCGGGAAGGCTGATGTTTGTCGTCCGACTTGCCGCTCAGGCTGGTGACGCAATCGCCCAAAATCTGCAAGTGACGCGACCAGCCGTACATATCGCTGGCGCGTGTATGGCCGCGTTTCACCAGTGTGGCCCGCAGGTCGGGATCTTTGTCCAGTTTCATTAGTTGCGTAGCGAGATCTTCTGAATCCCCCGGCCTGAAATACAACGCTGCATCTCCGCAGATTTCGCGATGGATGGGCACATCTGTTGCGATAACGGGAACGCCTGCGGCCATGCTTTCTACCAGCGGAAAACCGAAGGTTTCCGCAAGAGACGTGGACACCAGGACATCATGTTGATTGAGTTCCGTATCAATATCCTTGTGAGGTATATGATCCAGGATCACGAAATCGTCGTTTTCCGACGCGCGCATTTTTTTGAGCTCGGCCGGGCCGGATGACCAATGCGTGAAGTCCTGATCTTTCATGGTAATTCGTGCAATGGCGTTTGTGCCTGAATCCCGCAGTTTTCGAACTGCCCGGATCAGCGTGAGAGGGTCCTTGTGCGGATAATAGACCGAGATGTAGAGGGTCTTCAGCACGCCATCTTCACGCCAGGTGCGCGTGCCTTTTAGATTCTTAAGCCCATCTTCGGCACAGAGATAATTTACGCGTGATCGCCTGGCCAATTCGGGGTCGTCACCGACAACGGATTTTAACGCCGTCTCGGACGGGAACAGGACAATATCCGAATGCCGCATGGACCAGCGGACCAGGCGACGGCGCAGTGCAAAACCCAGTCGTTCAAGCTTGCTCAGGCGCGGCAGAACCGCTTCCTGATAATACGGATTAAAGCTGATCTCACCCTGGATCATCAAAATCTGGGGAATCGGGGGGCGAATGAGCCCGTAATTCGCAGAGGAGTAAAGAACGCTTGCACCGCTATCTTTTACAACCCGCCGCCAGTTCAGCTGCTCCCAGAACAGTCTTTTCAGACTGCCCAGGCCTGACAGGTTGACGTTCACAAGGCTGACCCCATCCCGTTCTTTCTCATCGACCCGATCAAAAAAGGGCGGCGGTACATATATTCTGCCGGTCAGATCGGATTTACGCATGTGACGAATGAGGTTTAGCGTATAGGTGACAATCCCACCATGTTGGGCGGAGATCGCATTGACGATTAACTCGCTTTTGATGCTATTCGGGCGCGCGACAGTCAAAAAATTGGTACTCCTCCGGCATTCAGACCTGTTCTGATCGACCTGTTTCCGGTTGCCACAAAGAGGATATATCAATCCTCGAACACAAACGTATTCGACCCTATAAATACCGAACAAAGTACCGGGTACCAATGAATGATTTCGGACCTTCGCATTTTATTTGTTGCTGATCTGAACGCGTATTCCAAGGGCATGGGGCGGGTTCGGGCGCTGCAAGATCTTGATGTTCCGATAACGGCTTTGTCTCATACCGCCACCGGTGGGGCAGAGAGTGGTTTTGCGTCGATCACGATGGTTGATCGCATCCTTTGGAAACTGGGCGTGCAGAGAGATAAGGCCGGCATAAACCGCCGACTGCTCGACGCCGCCAAAGAGGTGGGCCCTCACATCATCTGGATAGAAAAAGGAAACATGATCCGGCCCTCTGCGCTGCGGGCGTTGCGCCGTATCGCACCCGATGCCCTGCTTGTTTCCTACGCCGAGGATGACATGTTTCTCGCCCATAACCGGACGCGGGCCTATGTGAAGGGCCTGTCCTGCTATGACTGTGTGTTCACGACAAAGGCGCCGAATGTCGGTCCATCCGAGTTACCGGCGCTTGGTGCGCGGCGCGTTATCGCGGTGGACAAGTCCTACGATCCGCATGTGCACTTCCCGGTCGGGGTTTCGGAAGCGGATGTCGAACGATACGGCGCAGACGTTGGCTTCGTCGGGACTTTCGAGGCCGCGCGCGCGCAGCCTGTCCTATCTGGCAGAAAACGGAATTGCGGTAAGGGTGTGGGGGAATGGCTGGGAAGCCTGGGCCGCCCGCCCGCCCGGCCTGATTATCGAAGATCGGGCTGTTGTGAACACGGAACATGATCTCGCATATACAAAGTCTTTATGTGCAACCAGGATTAATCTTGGTTTTCTGCGCAAGCTGAACCGGGATACCCAGACCGACCGGACCATGGAAATTCCGGCCTGCGGGGCGTTCATGCTTGCTGAAAGGTCGGATGACCACCTGCGTCTGTTCGAGGAAGGGCATGAAGCGGCGTTCTTCGGCTCTGATGATGAATTGCTGGAAAAGGTCAGATACTATCTGGGTCATGAAGACGAGCGTGCGGCGATTGCCCGGGCAGGACGGCAAAAATGCCTGGATGCAGGCTACAGCGAGACCGAACGCATGCGCGGGATGATCGATCAATGCCGCGCCTGATACCCGATCTGATGTCTGAAAAATACAATCGGTGGGTGGCGCCCAATGCCGGGTCGGACTTCCGGAGCGATGACGGCGGTTGTCTCGGGTTGCCCGGAAGCATTAACGATCATATAGACTGACACCATGTATCGTTATGTAGTTGATATCCTCGCCTGCCCGGGCTGCGGAAACGATCAGGCTCTCGACCTGGACGTTACCGAAGAAGCCGATGATGACGTCATCACCGGTTCGCTGAATTGCCCGTCATGCAAGGCAACCTTTCCGGTGACGAACGGTATACCGAGATTCGCCGGCGTCGATGCCGATGACTTCGATAATTTCGATTTCCAGTGGAACAAATGGTCGGCCATTCAGATTGACCGCCTTTCGGGGCACACTCTGTCGGAAGACAGGTTCCTCGCGGATTCGCGCTGGGACCGTGAATGGCTCAAGGGGAAGTGGATTCTCGATGCCGGTTGCGGTGCCGGCCGCTTTGCCGACGTGGCCGCCAGTCTGGGGGCAAACGTTGTTGCCTGCGATCTGAGCGGCGCGATAGATGCCTGCCGGCGCACGACCATCGATCACGACGGACGCGTCACATGTATTCAGGCGTCTATTTATGACCTGCCGCTGCGCGCGGGGGTTTTCGATGCGGTCTATTGCTTCGGGGTTATCCAGCATACGCCGGACCCGGCACGGACGATCACGACACTCCCCCGGTTCCTCAAAGACGGTGGCTCCCTGGCCCTGAATTTCTATGAAAGGGACTGGCGTGCCCGGGTCCAGCTGGTCAAATACGCGCTGAGAGCGATTACACGCAGGCTGTCGACGCGCCGTAACCTCGCGGTATCGCGCGCACTTGTCGCCGGGTTATTCCCGCTGACCTCGTTCCTGTCGCGCATCCGCGTTATCCGGCAGATCAATCACTTCATGCCGATTGCCGGGTATCATCCGCCCTCGCTGACACGTGAACAGCAGCGCACCTGGACGCTGCTGGATACCTTCGACTGGTACGGCCCCAAATACGAGATACGGCAGAATCACCGTGAAGTCGCCGACCTGGTGGCAAATACGGGGCTGACCGGGGTAGAATCACGGCCCGGCCTCGTCTGGGCGCAAAAAGGCGGCCATACGCCGGAAAAATCCGAGCCCGCGGCGCCCTGATCCGAATGCGCACCCGATTCGTTCAACGGATTTACCCCGTTTGCCGCGTGTCCGTTATGAACAGAAGGAGAGATTTCATGCAGCGATCGGTTTGGAGTGTTCTGTTGGTCGGCGCGTTGATGCTGGGCTCTGTCGGCGCAGCGCTGGCCCATCATGGCTGGCGCTGGACGACCGGCGGGAATATCGAGGTCACCGGAATCATTACCGCGGCACAGCTCGGCAATCCCCACGGCGTGCTGACCGTCGATGCCGATGGCCAGGTTTGGCGGGTTGAGGTCGGACAGCCGTGGCGGAATGAACGCGCGGGTCTGAAAGACGGCGACCTGAAAAAAGGTGTCGAGGTCCGTATCGTCGGCGAGCCGTCTGCGGATATCAAGGACAAGCGGGTCAAGGCGGAACGCCTGTATCTCGGCAAGAAAGAATACAAACTCTATCCTGAACGCGACTGATCATGACGGCTGTCTGGTCGGCGCTTCAGACGTCCGATCTCGCCGTCTGGATAAACCTGTCACGCTGGGTTTATGCGGGAATCGCAACTGCGCATGTGTTGGCCATCGCCGTACTGATCGGCAGTATCCTGATCCTTGATCTGCGGCTTGTCGGCTTTGCGCGCCGGCTGGATGTGGCGCAGCTGGCGCGGCTCGTGGTGCCGGTGGCCGGCACGGCGCTGGGCTGCGCGGTGATCAGCGGTGGCCTGTTGTTTATCGGCCGTGCCGCGCAATACGCGGCTTTCGACCTGTTTCAGCTGAAAATCGCGATGATTGCCATCGCCCTTGCCATGACCCTGACGGTTCACAAACGCTACGGCCTTTGCCTGGAAAAGGCGACGGCGCGTCAGCGCGTTCGGATCGGGACAGCATCGATATGCCTGTGGTGTGCTGTCGCCGTCGCGGGGCGGATGATCGCCTTCGTCCACGGCTGACGCGCGCCGGATCACATCCGGGATCGAGTCACGTCCGCAAGACGGACATAATAATTCAAACAACAGGAGGAAGCGGTCGATGTCAGACGATCAGACCAAAACGATCAACGTCACCTACGAAGTGCGCGGCACGTCCGTCGGCAAGATGCGGAATGAAATCACCGGCAGGCAGGTGGAACCGTCGGTCGAGCCGGAGTTTCACATGGCGACCGACGAGGCGGGGTTTCACGGCGGCGAAGGCACGGCACCCCTGCCGCTCGCGTATTTCTGTACCGGTCTGGTCGCCTGCCTGATGACGCAGATCAGGGCGTTCGCCAAGCGCATGCGGATCGACCTGAAAGGCGTCGATGTGACGGCAACGATCAAGTGGAAGGCGGTCAGCCAGGGCCGCGATCCGTATGAATCCGCACCCGTCGCGTTTGAGCTCGACGTTGATATGGACTCGGATGCGTCCATGGAAGACCGCACCCGCCTGCTCGAAGCGGCCAAGAAAGGCTGCTTTATCGAGGCGACGCTCGCCAATCCCATTCCGGTCCATCACCGGCTCAAGGAAGACGGGGCGTTCGTCGCGATCGACTGACCCGATATCCGCTGCGCTATCTGCGGGTCGGCAGGGCGGGTCGTTCAGTCCTTCGGCACTTCGGTCAGGTGCGCGTCGCGGCGCTGGTACAGCTCGTCATCGGTATAGCCCATGGTTTCCGGGCGCCCCTTGCCGAGCATGACCTGGAACCACACCGGCTCCAGGCTGTGATTGTCATAGCCGTGGATTACGCCGGGCGGGCAGGTGATGCAGTCCCACGGGCCGAGCCGCGTGGTGATGCGCTCGCCGTTATCGTCTTCGACAAACGCATCCAGATGCCCTTTGAGGACGAAAAACGTCTCCTCGACCTCGTGCGTATGCGGCGCGTTTCCCTGGCCCGGCTCGACATACATGATGCTCAGCGTATGGGCGCGCGGCGGAATGACGTTTTGTTCGTCATGTTTGCCCGACCCGCCGGCGCCGATATAGCGGTGCTGGGCGCGCTTGTAGCCTTCAATCTTCGCATCTTCGAAAGCTTCCCAGTCGGCGCGGCGTTCGGAAAAACGGGCAACGTAGTCATTGACGATATCGGCGGCGGATACGCCTTCAAGCTCGGGCGGTCTCGGGTGTCTGGCAACGCTCATGGGATGTCTCTCCTGTTGAAACTGATATCGGTCGGGCGGTCAGTGATTGCCCAAAATTGAGGCAGTTCGGGCGATTGACGTCAAACTGATTAAATGTGAAACAATAATAGTAAGGCCGATACCTCAAAGGGACAACGGGAATGAAGCCGGCACGGTTCGATCACCTGCTGCCAACCAGTCTGGAAGATGCGCTCGCGATGCTGGCCGAGCACGCGCCGGATGGGCGGGTGCTGGCCGGCGGTCAAAGCCTGGTGCCGATGATGAACTTCCGCCTGGCCAGGCCGACAGTGCTGGTAGACCTTAATAAAATTCCCGATCTTGCCTATATCCGCGACGCCGGCGATCACCTCGCCATCGGCGCGATGACCCGCGAACGTGCCATCGAGAACAGCGATCTCGTCCGCGCCGCGTCGCCGCTGCTGCATGATGCCACGCTCCATATCGGACATCTGCCGATCCGCAGCCGCGGCACCATCGGCGGCAGTATCTCCAACGCGGACCCGGCAGCTGAATACCCGGCAACGGCGCTGGCACTGGACGCCACGCTGGTCGCGCAATCCGTCCGTGGTGAACGACCCATCGCGGCGTCCGATTTTTTCGACGGCGTGATGACCACGACCCTCGAAGTGGACGAAATCCTGACCGAAATCCGTGTGCCAAAGGCTCCCCCCGGCAGCGGTGCCGCGCTGGTGGAGATTGCCCGCCGTCACGGCGATTTCGCGCTGGCCGGTGTGGCCGCCCAGATCACGTTGGAGGATGACCGCGTCACCGATATCCGCCTCGCCGCCTGCGGTGTCGGGCCGGGACCGATCCGGTTGACCGGGGCCGAGAACATTCTGCGCGACGGCGGTTTGACGGATACCGCGCTGGCCGCGGCGGGTCGTGCCGCCGCCGATGCGGCCGATCCCGATGGCGACGTTCATGCGACGGCGTCCTACCGCCGCAAGATGGCGGGCGTCATGACCCGGCGTGCTGTTGAAAAAGCGGCTCGCCGCGCTGGGGGCGCCGCATGACCGATACCCGAAAAATAACCGTCACCGTCAACGGCGAACGTCTGACCGGCGCAGCCGAGCCGCGGATGCTGCTGGCGGATTTTCTGCGCGACGAGCTGCGCCGCACCGGCACCCATGTCGGCTGCGAACACGGGGTCTGTGGCGCGTGCACCGTGATCGTCGATGGCGATGCGGCGCGGTCCTGCCTGATGTTTGCGGTCCAGGCGGACGGCGCCGAGATCAGCACCATCGAAGGGCTGGCGACAAACGGCGAGATGCACCCCTTGCAGAAACTGTTTTCCGAACATCACGCGCTGCAATGCGGGTTCTGTACGCCCGGCATGCTGATGACCGCGATGGACCTGGTGCATAACAGCAATGATCATTCGCCG
>ERZ807291.8276-NODE-8276-length-11661-cov-5.588316_pt1 | contig 11661 bp, 14 predicted proteins | sample MGYA00521257_ERZ807291 | MGnify/ENA primary metagenome ERZ807291 (study PRJEB31413, sample SAMN03169783) | marine metagenome | biome: Marine; feature: Water; material: Subsurface seawater | place: North Sea | collected 2011-04-28 | depth 1 m m ...
GGATATTCTAGGCATATTTAGAATCCTTAACTAGTTATAGTATTTATGTGGATTTTAACCTACGAAATTTTGAGTAATTGGTTGACTATCTGCTAGTCCGTGCTATTATAGTTATAGTTAGAGAACACAAACAAAGGACCAAACAACATGACAAACGATGAAATGAAGCAATACACATTGGGCAACATGGCTGGAATGCTGGAGCAACTGCGCCAGAAGGTCAATATCTTGAATGCTTTGGATCGTGATACGACGACCTCTGGTTCTTATGATCTGCATGACCAGTTGACCTCGATGGTTCAAGCCATGGATAAGTTTGATACGGCGATTATGAATGCCGTAAAAGTTGTCCCTAATAAAAATTAGGTTTTTTGGTTGACTATTATGGTATCTGTGCTACTATGATGTATAAGTTGAAATTAAGGAGTTAAACATGTCAGAGCAATCTAAAGATTTTATGCGTTCCACACTTGCTGCTATTTCACACATGAGCCACGAAGAGTTACAAGATGTAGTTGACGCTGTTCAGATGCGCCGCGCTTTCCTAGCGAAAAAGGCTGTTCGTAGTTTTGTGGTTGGTGACCGTGTCAAGTTTGACGGACGCAATGGACCAGTTGTTGGTGAGATTACCAAAGTTAACCGCAAGAACCTGGTTGTTCGAGACCTTAACTGTGGGACCAAATGGCGTGTACCAGGCCACATGGTTAGCCCAGCCCTGGGTATTGGTGTTTAAATATGGCAGAGGTTATTGACTTTTCCACAGGCCGTGTGCTACCGTTAAATCAGATTCAAAAAGAATGGGTTGAAACGGTAGCAAACGAGGCCGTGGATAATCTGGATATAGCTGACATTATGGACCTCATAGAAGGCATGGAGAAATTTTATGGCAAAGAACTCACTACTAACGACTAAGAAGAAAAAGAAATCGAACCCCCGTCGAGTTAAATCAGGCATTGGTGCTATTTCTGCAGATAAAGGTTACAAGTATTTTCATCAGAAAGTGCATAGTGAAGTTGAATCTAAAGAATATGTTAGCATTGTCAAGGGGTATGTGCGCAAGGCGTATGACAAGCCAACCGCACAGGCCATTGCTGCCAACCCAGACTACAAAATATACAGCAGTGGACTTGCTGCTTGGTGTTATTGGACTAACATTTACAGTGATAAACCATTTGCTCAAGGTGATTTCCCTGAATTTGCTGGTGCCAAGAACGATGAAGATCAGTATAATCAGAGTACCAAATACTACACAGATAAACTTGCTGCACTAGCAGAATCTGGTAAAGAACTTGTTGCTGCAAAGAAGGCAGAAGAAAAAGTTAAAGTTACTGCCTACAAGCCCAGCATCCAAGAACGTATGCGTGAGCAGCTCAGTGACATTATTGGGCAGTTTGAAGAATGGACAGACTTGCAACCTAGCAACGACATTCCTGCAATGTTTGACTATCTTAAGAAAAATACTGTCGCCCAGGCGCATATCGGAAAGATTCGCAGTTACTACGAGCCAGTAGCAGCAGAGTTTCAAGCCCTAACACAGAAAGATTGTCCTGAAGATCTTGCAGAAGGCTATACACATCTTAGCAAGGCTGATATTAAACAGATGATCAAGTTCTTTGATACAATGTTTAGCGACCTTGATGCATATGCTAACCTTAAAAAAGCAACACGAGCAATTCGTAAGCCCAAGCCCAAGAGTGCTGATAAACTGGTTGCTAAACTTAAATTTAAAAAGGTCGATGATCGTTACAAAATTGTTAGTGTTGATCCTACTACAGTAGTAGGTGCTACAGAACTTTGGGTATTTAATACCAAGAACCGCAAGTTAGGCAAGTATGTAGCACAAGAGCATACAACTTTAATGGTTAAAGGAACTACATTGCAGTTCTTTGATGAGAACCTCAGTGTACAAAAGACACTACGGAAGCCAGAAGCACAACTTACAGAGTTTGGAAAAGCTGGCAAAGTAGTATTACGGAAGTTTATGGATGACATCAAGGCAACCGAGACAAAAATGAACGGTCGCCTCAACGAGCACATAGTACTACTTAAAGTTTCTAAATAAATACTATATGAAGCAGGGGATTAAATTCCCCTGCTGTTTTAGGAACTTTTATTAATGGCTGATCTAACTACACTACGAAAAGATATTACTGATTACATCTACTTCCGTTTAGGCGGGGCAATGGTAGACGTCGAGCTGGATCCAGAGCACTATGATATGTGCATTGACCAAGCAGTGCGTAAATATCGACAAAGAGCCGGGAGTAGTGTTGAAAGTAGTTATCTATTTTTATCTATCCTTGAAAATCAGCAGGAATATGTTCTTCCTAACGAAGTACAAGAAGTAAGACAGGTTTTTCGTCGTAGTGTAGGCAGTGGTAGTTCAGACACTGGAACACAATTTGAGCCTTTTGAAGCAGCATTTGTTAACACTTACTTGCTTCAAGCAGGGCGTGTGGGTGGTCAAGCAACCTACGAAATGTATTATCAGTATCAAGAACTCAGTGCTAGAATGTTTGGTGGCTTTGTTAACTTTGAATTTAACCCAGTAACTAAAACTGTCACACTCTTGCGTAAGTTTAGTGCTAGCGGTGAAAAGGTTGTGCTCTGGGTGTATAATACGAGACCAGAATCTGGATTGCTACAAGATCAACAGATCCAGCCTTGGATACAGGATTACAGTCTAGCACTTGCTAAGTTTACATTAGGTGAAGCAAGATCTAAGTTTAGCACTATTGCTGGGCCACAAGGCGGCACGAGCCTTAACGGTGACACACTAAAGGCAGAAGCACAAGCAGAGATGCAGCAACTCGAAGAAGATCTAAAGAACTATGTAGATGGTTCCGATCCACTCAGCTTTCTAATAGGTTAATTATTTTTTTATTTGCTTTTAAATCTTAACGTAGTATAATAAACACATGTTAATAGGAATTATTGGATTAATAGGTTCTGGTAAAGGCACAGTTGGCGATATGCTGATTGAGCAAGGCTTTGAGCATGAAAGTTTTGCCAGTTCACTTAAAGATGCAGCCTCCAGTATTTTTAATTGGGATAGAACACTGCTAGAAGGAACTACTCCTGCTAGTAGAGTATGGCGTGAGCAAGTTGATTCTTGGTGGAGCGATCGTTTAAATATTCCAGATTTTAGTCCAAGACTTGCATTGCAGCTATTAGGCACAGAAGTTTTCCGTAATCACTTCCACCAAGACACTTGGATTTTAAGCATGGAATCTAGGCTTAAAGACTCCAAGAGTAATAAAGTAATCACTGATGCTAGATTTCCCAATGAGATTGCCATGGTGAGAAGACTGGGCGGGGTAATTGTTCGTGTTAAGCGCGGAGATGATCCAACGTGGTTTAACTTTGCAGCCAAGCAACCAGATGATATGCATGTAATGTATCCAGATGTTCATGCCAGTGAATATAGTTGGGCTGGCGTTACACCAAATTATTTAATTACAAATGACGGATCCATAGAAGATTTAAATAAAGTAGTTAAAGATCTTCTGTCAGATCTCCCTGAGTCCATCCCGTCCTAGACAACTCATAGTTACAATTAAGACAAACTGTTCTTAAATTAGCAGTGGCAACGTGTTGCTGATTTCTGTCGATTTGAAATACTTCTAGTTGGCCAGCCATCACAGGTTTAAATCCACATTGCTGACACGCCGCCTTTTTCTGATACCCAGCTAGTTGCCACCTGGATTTCTTTGGTGTGGATAGTTTTTTTTCAACCTTAAGACATTGATTGCATAATTTGCGATAGTAAATCTTGTCGTTACGATGATAATTTACTGCGGCTGGGTTGGTCTGACATTGTAAACATGCTGGTCTCATGCTATTACTTATCAGCGTAGAACTAATGATCCTTTAAAGGTTGCCCCTAAATACAGTGTTTTCCGCTGCATTCGATAAATATATTTAATAAATCTTTATATGAAGGATGAGCAAAAAACATGGCTTTAGTATCACCCGGCGTAGAAGTTACAGTAATTGATGAAAGCAACTATGTTGCTAATACAGCTGGAACAGTAGCATCAATTATCGTAGCAACAGCCCAAGACAAGACCAGTGGAACCGGAACTGGAACCGCACCTGGAACAACTGCCGCAAACGCAGGTAACACATATCTAATTGGTAGTCAGAGAGAACTAGTATCAACCTTTGGTAATCCACTATTTTATCAGACTGCTAGTGGTACTCCTATTAATGGACACGAAATTAACGAATATGGATTGATGGCTGCTTACAGCCTTCTAGGATCCAGTAACCGAGTTTATGTAACCCGTGCAGATGTTGACTTAGCAGAGCTAACATCAAGCACTAGCAGACCACTTGGTACTCCGAGCAACGGTGTTGTTTGGTTAGACACTGGCAGTGATAGCCGCTGGGGAATTTTCGAATGGAGTCAGACAGCTGGCACATTTACAAACAAGGTTCCAACAGTTATTACTAGCACTGACGATTTATCTGGCGGTATTCCTAAAGCATCGATTGGAACAATTGGTAGCTATGCTATTGTAGCAACTAACACAAGCAATCCAGTATACTACAAAAACCGTAGCAATGCGTGGGTACTAGTCGGTAGCGCAAGCTGGCAGCAGAGCTGGCCAACAACTGCTGGCACAGTAGCAAGCCCAACATTAACAAACGGCAACACTATTACAATTAACGGCTCAACTGTTACACTTAGTGGAACAACTGTTACTGCACTTGCATCAAGTATTGTAAACGCCTCTATTACTGGTGTTACAGCATCTGCAGTTGATAACAAAGTTGAAATTTATGCTACAAGTTCAGCAGCTAGTGATGGTTCAACAACCGACGGTAAAATCCTTCTTGCTAACGGTACAGGAACAATCCTAACAGACACTGGCTTAACAGCAGGAACATTTGCATGTCCTCTCATCCAGCAGAGCGCACACTACACTGTTCCAGAATGGAAGAGCACAGACACAACACCGCGTCCAGCAGGCAGTACTTGGGTTAAGACAACTTCAAGTAACCTAGGCGCACTTGTTGATGCTAGTGTTTATAGCTCAACAACTGCACAGTTTGAAAGCGTAAGTGTTCCACTTTATGAAAACGATCGCACTGCAAACAAAAACCTTGATGCAACTGGCGGAAAAGCAATTGCTGTTGGAAGTTATTACATGCAGTTTGATGTTACTGAAAATGACACGGCAACTTTTAAATTGTTCCGCAGATATGCAACTGGCGCAATGGATGTTACAGGTACAGTAAATGCAGCCGCTCCAATTACAGGCGGTGACACATTTACAATCCAAGCTAGTGTTGCAAACAGCACTGCACTTTCAACCGCAGTTACAGTAACAACCAGTGGAACAGGCATTGCAGATATTGCTGCTGACATTACTGGTGCTGGTGTAGCAAACGTTAGTGCAAGTGTAACTAGTTCAGGTTACTTGCAAATCACACATGCACTTGGTGGCACTGTTGTACTTAAAGACACCAGTGGTACTCCAGTAGCTGATGCAGGATTTAGTACTGCAATCACAACTGGGCAAGTTAGAGCAGGTAACGACAGTAACTTAATCCTAAGTAACTGGGTTGCACCTACTTACACTGCAAGCAGCACCGCACCAAGTTCAGATCCACTTAACACACGTAGTTGGTATCATGGCGGCACAGACGCTGATATTATGGTCAGCGACGGCACAAACTGGAAAGGTTATCAGAATGTAACAAGCGATGCTCGTGGTTATGATTTGAGCAACACTGATTCAACTGGTGTTATTTTTGCTGCAACAGAGCCTACTACACAAATTGACGAAACTGCACTAGTAGTTGGTGATTTGTGGATCGATACTGGTGATTTGGAAAACTATCCAATGCTTTATCGTTATCAGGTTGTAGACAGTGAAAACCGTTGGGTATTAGTCGATAAAACAGACCAAACAACTGAAGATGGTATCTTGTTTGCTGATGCTCGCTTTATGGGCGACACAACTACAGACGTAGTTACTGGCACGCTTACAACAACAGTCGCATTGTTAACCAGCGATGTTACTGACATTGATGTACCAGATGCTAGTTTATATCCAAGAGGCATGTTACTATTCAACACACGACGTAGTTCATACAACGTGAAAGAATTCCGTAGCAACCACTTTAGCAGAACAAACTTCAGTGACACTACACTTTACCCAACACTTCCAACAGAAAAGGATGCGTGGGTATCAGTAAGTGGCAACAAAGATGACGGTAGTCCTTATATGGGACGCAAGGCTGTTCGTAAAATTGTTGTTGCAGGTTTGAAATCAGCTATTGATAACAGTGAAGCACTCAGGGAAGATGCACGTAACTTTAACATTATTGCAGCACCTGGATATCCAGAACTAATTAATAACATGGTATCACTTAATAACGATAGACGCAACACAGCGTTTGTTGTAGGTGACACAAGCATGAGACTTGCTGCTACTAGTACTGCAATCCAGAACTGGGCAAGCAATACCTCAGCAGTAACAGACAACAGTGAAGACGGATTGACAAGTGCAGATCCTTACTTAGGTGTATTTTATCCAGCTGGTCAGACAAACGACCTCAGTGGTAACACTATTGTTGTTCCGTCAAGTCACATGGCGCTAAGAACCATTGCTAGAAGCGATGATCAGAGCTTCCAGTGGTTTGCTCCAGCAGGAACACGCCGTGGACTAGTTGACAATGCCAGTGCTATTGGTTACATCAACAGTGCAACTGGTGAGTTTGTTGTAGACAACGTTAGAGAATCACTACGTGATACACTTTACACTAATAGAGTTAACCCAATTACATTCTTTAATGGTGTTGGATTAATGAACTACGGTAACAAGACCCGTGCAGCAACTTCAAGTTCACTGGATCGTATTAACGTATCACGCTTGGCTGGTTATTTACGTGGTCAATTACAAGCAACAGCACTAGGTTATGTGTTTGAGCCAAACGACAAGATTACACGTGATGAGCTTAAAGAGCAAGTTGAACAGATTATGAACGACTTGGTTGCAAAGCGTGGCATTTACGACTACTTGGTAGTTTGTGATGAAACAAATAACACAGCAACAAGAATTGATCGCAACGAACTATATGTTGATGTTGCAATTGAGCCAGTTAAGGCTGCTGAATTTATCTTTATTCCGATTCGCCTAAAGAACACAGGTGAAATTGGAGCAGGTAACGTAGCCTCAGCAAACGCTGTTTAAAGCACAAAGAATAATGAAATTAATGGGGGGTATACGTTTTACCCCCCATTTTTTGTGGACCAGAATAGATAAATACTTTTAACATATATTATAGGAGACACGACACATGTCCGTTTCATCATTAACAAAATTTACTGTACCATTAGACAGTGATCAATCAGCATCTGCACAGGGCTTGCTAATGCCCAAGCTAAAGTATCGCTTCCGTGCGTTATTTGAGAATCTTGGTGTGTCTACTCCCCGTACAGAATTAACTAAACAAGTTATGGACATTACTCGTCCAAACTTAACATTTGAAGAGATAGAAATTCCAGTTTATAACAGCCGTGCATACATTGCTGGTAAACATTCATGGGATCCAATTACAGTTAACTTCCGTGACGATGTCAACGGTAGCGTTAGCAGACTACTTGGAGAGCAAGTACAGAAGCAGTTCGACGTTATGGAACAATCCAGTGCTAGTGCAGGAATTGACTACAAGTTTGTTACCCGTTTTGAAATTCTTGACGGTGGCAACGGCGCTAGTGTAGCAAACGTTCTTGAAACCTGGGAATTATACGGTTGTTTCTTAACTAACGTTAACTACAACGATCTTAACTATACATCAAGTGAGCCAGTTACTATTACAGCAAGCATTAGATTTGATAATGCTATCCAAAGCCCAATTGGCGATGGCGTGGGTGCTACAGTAGCAAGAGCTATTGGACAAACAGTAACAGGCTAATAGCCCTTTACTATAGAATTACAAAGACCCTCTGGATCTCCCAGGGGGTCTTTTTGTAAAGTATACACATAATCTAACAGCATAAATAGTTATAATAAGGAGATATCTGTGGCTAGTGCTAATACTATTTTAAATGCCCTTGCAAAAGGCGATCAGATCAAAGACTTTCAGCATGCAGCCAGGTTGTTTGTTGATAATAACTATGAACTACAGCCTCGCTTCAGCAATCTCTTTCATGTAGTTTTTAATCTCACTCCACAAGCAGCAACACTATTTGATTCTGTTGATAAAATGGAAATCAACATGTTGGTTAAAACTATTGATTTGCCTACATTTAACATTGATACTCAGACTCACAATCAGTATAACAGACAAGTGCATAGTCAACACAAGCTAAACTATAATCCGGTAACAATTACTTTTCACGACGATCAGAAAGATTTAATTAGAAGTTTTCTGCATACGTATGCTAACTTTTATTACAACGATAGTAAGCATAATTTGGGCAGCGGTAGTTATAGTACAAATGATCGTTATGGCGGATATACAAGCGAAGATTATGGTATGAGCGACGGTAATCAACGATTCTTCAAAGACATTAGAGTTTATTCTATGTTGCAAAAAAGATTTGCTGAATACACCCTGGTTAATCCCATGCTTACTGCCTTTGGGCATGACAGTCATAGTTATGCAAACACTGGTGTTATGCAACATAACATGACAATTCAATACGAAACTGTCAAATATGCAACTGGATTTGTAAACAACATTAACCCTAAAGTATTTAGTGACATACACTACGACAAGTCACCTAGTCCTCTTGGTGTGTTTGGCGGCGGTCTTGGGGATAGCGTCTTTTATCAGGGAGGACTTGTTGATGCTGCAAATACTGTAGCAACTGATCTGTCCAATGGAAATATACTTGGTGCTATTATTAAAGGCGGAGTTATTTTTAACAATACCAAAGATTTAGACTTGGGTAGAGTACTGGAAAAAGATTTAGAACGAGCTGTGGGTAGTATTCTTCGTGGAAAGAATCCCCTTACTGATGTTATATTGCCTAATGTGTTTGGTACTGACAGAATCAATACTGGTGAGCCTAGAACAGGCACTGGTGCTCCGGTGGACAGATCTACAGGAAGCAGCAATAACACAAGCAATGCTGTAACCAGTAACGGCAGTAATATTATCCAAACAGTATATGACAATGTTAGTGATTTTGTATCTAATCCGTTTAATCTAGGAAATGCAACAACAGTTCCAAATACGACAGCCTCTCCTGCAACTCCTGCAAGGCTCAGTGACTTTACTACTCCCGTTGGCACACAGACATCTTCTGTAATTTTAAGGCAACAACAAATAAATGACAGAGTTCAACAATTACAAAATCAAATTACCAATGATCCAACCAATACAGTTTTAATAAAAGAAAGAGATGCTCTTATTGTAAGACGAGTGCAAGAGACCGGAAAGTAATAATATGACAACACAAAATACAGCATTGCCTATTACTAGCACGTCTGATAACATTGACTTACGAGTTAATGAATATTTTACCACACAGTTTAGTCCCAAGGGTAAATTTACAGACAATGACTATGAATTGGTTAAGAGTTTCTGTGTTAGACGTACTAGTAATGACGAAGCAGCCGCTAGTTTAACCGCAGCTATTTTAAATGCTGTTAACGAACTAGGATTATACGCTAGTGATGTAATTAATAAGTTTGAGAACAGTGATACGAAAGTTACTGTGCCACTGTTGCTCAATGCAAGTAGAAAAGGCACTAGTCTACTTGGGTATATTAATGACAAGACCCCACCAGCAACAGTGCAGCAGCAAGTAAAGACATAAGACATGGCCAATAAATGGGCAAACGGTTTATTTGAAGTTAAGAATCCAGCGAAGTATGCTGGAAATAAGGTTCCCAGATATAGAAGTAGTTGGGAATTCGCGTTCATGCAGTTTGCTGATAATCACCCCAGTGTAATACAATGGGCTAGTGAAAGTATACAGATACCCTATAGAAATCCCTTAACTGGTAAGCAAACAATCTATGTTCCTGATTTTATTATTGTGTATCAAAATAAAAACGGAACTCGCCGTGGTGAATTAATTGAGATAAAGCCACAGAGTCAAACCATGCTTACAGAAAAAACAAGCCAGAGGGACAAGATGGCGATAGCAGTTAACCATGCTAAATGGTCTGCCGCTGCTAACTTTTGTAAACTTAAAGGGTTAACTTTTAGAGTCGTCACTGAAAATGACATTTTTCACCAGGGTAAAAAGCGTAGATAAGTATTAGTATGACAAAGAAATTAGAATCACTATTTGACCTTGAAGACCACGATACTCCTGAGATAACTGTTGAAGAAAATCTTAGTATTACCAATGAGGACAATACTGGAGTTCCTGTGTTTAAAGAAACTATTATGAGCGAAGTAGATAAAATTGACGCTGCTTTGCCTACTATTAGAGATTTAGAAACTAGTGACAATGAACTAGATGACATTGCCGCCACAGCTAGAAAAACGTTTGATGACCTCATGGATCTGGGAATGAACGTGGAAGCTAGGTTCAGCGGCGAAATCTTCAATAATGCTAGTCGCATGCTAGACACTGCCCTAACAGCAAAAACCAATAAAATTAACAAGAAACTAAAAATGGTTGAGCTACAGTTAAAGAAGGCCACCCTGGATGCAAAGAATAAACAAGATGACCCAGCTAGTGTTGCAGCAGATGGCGAGGGTGTGATCATGGATCGTAACGCTCTTCTTAATGAAATTCTGGGCAAAAAAGCATAAATATAATATAGGATGATTATATAAAATGAAAAGTTTGACACACTACTTAACTGAGAGCGAACGCACTTATAACTTTAGACTTAAGATCGCTAATATGATCGAAGATGAAGTTATGGATAAGTTAGAAACTGCTCTAGAAAAATACGATATGACGAGTCTTAGCAAGCCTAAGAAAACTCCTATCCAAGAACACCCCATGGACTTTCAGACATTATCAAATGCTGAAGTTTACATCATGGATGCAGAGCTACAGTATCCTGCAACAGCGTATCAGTTATACGAATACATTAGCCAGACAGTGGGCATTCCTGCCAATCAGCTAGTTGTAATCAACAAAGATCATCCAGAAGAAATTGCACGTGAAGAAGCACTCAAAGAAGAGGGTGACGAATATGTTACTAAACTTGATGATGCTGAATACACAGATGCTACAAAACATGATGTTGCCAAAGTGTTCGGAGATGAATACAATGCTAACATGTTAAAAGAACTTGAAACTCGCAAATACGAGTTTGCTAAAAAGGATTAATACAATGCATATGATTGATGTGATGAAAAAATTACAAGAGATTGCAGAAGCTGGATACGATAACGAAGACATCCAGCGTGGTATTGACGCTGCCGGCAAACACACAGTTGCAGAAGCTCAAAGCCCAGCTCAGAAAGCTGCCTTCCAGAAAATGTTGGATGCTAAAAAAGGTGATAAACCTGAAGCAGAAGATGATGAAGAAGAACTGTCTATGGAAGAAAAACGCGAGTGTTTAGATTGCTACGGCACCGGGTACAAAGATGGCGACAGCGAAGAAGGTGACATTTGTTCAACCTGTGGCGGCGACGGCACGGTAGACGAACTCGAAGAAGATGCTGATGACGGTGTTGAAGAAGATGATGAAGAAGAATCTGTAGAAGAGGCAGCATTTGGTGGCACAA
>ERZ807291.8279-NODE-8279-length-11658-cov-15.352581_pt1 | contig 11658 bp, 7 predicted proteins | sample MGYA00521257_ERZ807291 | MGnify/ENA primary metagenome ERZ807291 (study PRJEB31413, sample SAMN03169783) | marine metagenome | biome: Marine; feature: Water; material: Subsurface seawater | place: North Sea | collected 2011-04-28 | depth 1 m m ...
CCCTTGGCCAATAACATTACACCAGTAATGCACATTACACGCTTTGCAGATGCTGCATGTATGAGCCAGTCTAAATTACACATATATATGGTAAAGCAAAGTTGAATGAAGTCTTCTGCTATGTTAACTGACACGTGATGCCGTTATACTACCGAATTAAGGGAGCCAGCAGTGCAGATTCCCAGCTTCGTTTCGTTTTTTTCTGTGGTTCGCCCATTACAAAGTGCGCAGCATCCCATATCCGAAGTTCCTCGCGACGTGTATGTGCCACAATCTGCCGGTCGCGCATTCGCATCCCGTATGCGTGATTCGGGATATTTTCGGTGGAATGACACAAAGCAACAGAGGCCCTGCTGTAGAGACTCGACTCGCAAGCGTGCAAGCAGTGAATCTTTGCCATTGTACCACAAAAAAGAGATCCTCGCAACACGCCAAATGTAAGCACCGGCGAATCGAGCACAAGTTCTGCCTGTGGTGTTCCGTTGCAATTCCACAACTGCACTGCCGACTCGCCACCTGTATAAATGGTGGCGGTTGTGGGGTGCGAAAACACACACTGTGCTTGGACCGGCGCGATCCATTTCATGCGGTGCATGCACAAGTCGTACGACACCAATGAAGAATCCGTAAGAATGGACAAGGAATTGCCAACAATGTCCAGGTGCCGTAGTCGCACTGTTTCGTCACGGTAGAGCAGGGTCTCCCGACCCGTATGTGTGTGGTAGAGATACACACTACATGTGGTTACAATGTACAGAGTTGTCCCGCCTTTCCAATCCAAATATACAATTTTCTCCGGTAGATTAATGTTTGAAACGGATGATCTCAACGAGTCCACGATATAGCAACGGCGACCGACCGCGCAACTCACGTGGTAGGTGCATGAAGCAACAGCAACGCAGCTGATAGGTCCCGAATCTGCCCTCAATCCAAGTGGCAACTGTTGTGTCATTTCGGGATACTCCGTCGTTTTCATCCTGTACACATACAGATCAGAATCGATGCCAATTGCCACCATTCCTCGCGCTGTGTCCGAGATGTATTTCTTCCCATGTTGCATCCGTTCGGTCATATCCAGCATCTTATCTGGTGTGGCATGGAGTTGTACATTCCGAATCTTGGGATTCTTCAAAGTGATGGGTCGATGCACAAACACAGAACTGCTCTGCGATGGAAGGTTTAATGATATACGGCATTCATCGTCGTATGTGTGAGAGAACCCGGGCTTCTCGTGTGTGAGTGCGTAGATGTTCGGATTAATCGGCCTTAGTGGATACATCATCTGGTGCGTGTAAGTCAAGTTTTAGAAAAAGTTGTAAAATTTCCACGAAAGTTCTGAAAAAAATTGGAAATTTCCAACAAATTTTTTTTTAATTTGGAATTTCCCCGAAAATTTCCGCACTGCGGGGTTTCTCTCGAGTCTTCATGCAGAATGTGTTCGAGGAGTGGCTAGATGATGCTGCGTTTGGACCGGTGCCTCACAGCGAAGAGTCCGCCATCGACTCGGGCATGAGTGTAGAGACATGCCACGAGTCGGACGTCGAGACCGGATGCAATGGGCATTCCTTCTCGCAAAAAGCCGACAATGCTTCACTGGAGAATCTGTTAGAAGAGTTGCTTGAGGATGGAAACGATATCTTCGATGCCCCTGTCTCGTTATCCCACTCGCCCGAGACTGTGTTTTGTTATGATACCACATGTCACGGGACATGTAAACTAGTGAGTGGCAATGGCACTGACCGCTATGCATACACGTGTCGGGCATGTGGAGTTTCACACAGCCAGAACCGTCATGGTGGAGGAGATCGCAAGGTATGTAATCGTGCGACTGCTGCTCAATCAAGACGTGCCAATGGGTACAAGTGTTCTCGGTGTGGGCAGCCCAAGGCAGGTCACCGTTGCCCGATGCAGCTACGATCGGTAGGACCACCCTCTTCTGCAGTTGCTCAATCTCCTATGCTCAGTGGCGCATATGTACAACAATCGCCAGCATTTCTTCAACAATCGCCGGCATTTATGCATCCGAGCCCTATAGCATCGCCAACTTTCCTGCAATTGGCACCCCACTTGCAAATGGAATCACCGCCAACAGCTTTGTCAGCATATTCACCGTCTCTGTCGGAAGCAGCATCCGCAACTGCGAGGTTAAGGGCAGGTGACGTCGCGTCTGGACTATCCAATCTCACACGCTCGAATACGACGGATGTAATGATGGGGGAAATGTTTGCTGAACCAACTGCGAGTATCACATGTAACGTTACAGATGACGAGTTTGATCTTGAGCCCGATGCCATCGATTTGGCATGGATGTGCGCTTCGTCCGCTGAACTGGAGAATTTCACCACGCCAATCCCAGACTCGCCGTACGCAATTTCTGCTCAAATGGTTCTGGATAACATGGAACTCAAGCGCTTGCATGTGTTTCATGATGGGAACGAACTCATTTATGCATTTCTTGCTTGTCAAGGTGGCTGTGGACATGCGGATCCTTGCCGGCTGCCGCTGTCTATTGTTCCACCGCAAGATCGCGAGGCCAGTCTAAAATGTCGGGAATTGGTTCGTCCCTGGCTGGAACCGATTATAACTCCAGCCCTTTTGCGGCAGTTTGACCGGACTCCGACATCGTCAGATGATATATGTGGAATCGACATGCAACTTGCATCCTTTGTGTTGAAGGCACTTGCAGAAATTTATGAAATAAATATTGTTATCTGGCACGAACAGCACATGGATTCGTCCACCTACGAACATCGTGTTATTATGCATGGAGATACAAAGGGCTCCGGGCAGTGGCAACCGCGCGATTTTAGCAAGCAGACCGCGGTGGAGATATACAAGCAAAATCCAACCCCAAGCAAATGGTGTCACCTTCGAGCATATTTCGACGACACGCTTTGCGAGGGATCACAATACAGTGCGTACGCGTAATGAAATCACGTGTTGTGCAGCCGGTGTTTCATTCTACATAGCCAAGGCCGTAGGAATTTTTAGGGTTAATGCTTGCGTGGTGTTAAGGGCGGGCCTGAAACGTTAATTTTTCCCAAGTAGCAAAAAAAAAGGTTGGTGGTGTTGTTACGATTGTACTTTACTTGGAAAATGTACAGACTTTTGTGAAATAGAGAGGTGATAGATCTCTGTTTTTCATCCAACTCATACATAAGTTGTGTTTTGAAAGGGTTGCACCACACTTGTTACCAAGTCACGGAGAGCGTAAAATGAACAAAATCAATATTTCATGCGATTTATGCCTCGGTCCGTTCTATAGAACCGTATACAATCTACAACACAAGATGTATGACGAGTATAAATCGCGTGAATGAATCGCCGTTTTAGAATTATATCGAGTGGGTTGCCTTCCACAATGCACACATGTTTCGAAGTGCAAAGCATGGAATGATGGCCTGACTGATGATGTTGCCCGTGAGTGGACTCGTGGTGTGTGTTGCGAACCACTTCTCAATTGCGCTCTTTTCGAACGTGAACCCGTCTTCTGTCGTGTAGGGATGCTCGAACACTTCGTGTGTGATTGGGCAAACCAGATCTTCAGGCGGTTCTTCTCCAACGGTCAAGCGGTCGTCCAACGCCACGACCGGAATGGATTCAGCTATATCCGGGATCTGAGGCGACGCGGAAGCCGCCGGGGCTGACGTCTGCACGGGGGCATGCTTTTGCCGCGGATTCCCCTTGGAATTTTTCTTCTTCTTCTTCTTCTTCTTTGTAGCCATTTCCTCTTCGAGCAGCAACTCCAATTCTGCTGCGCGCCATGGTTCGTATTGCATCTCAACACACTCCTCTGCTAGATCTTGTACGAGATTCGCGTCGAGCTTCTTGGTGTCAAGCTTTTTGATGAAGGCATCACCATTGCCAGCATAGAAGTAAATCGTGCCGTAGGATGGATGACCTTGCTGGGGTTTAATACGCCACTCTGTGATCGACCCATCCGGAGCAAACTCGTCCAGTAAAATGACCAGGTTTGCACACGGGTGACTCGGCGTATGCTCAAAACGATCGAGTTCGTCATCTACAAGGTTCCTGGCGAAAGGGCAATTCGGCTGCTCAACCCGATCGAAGTCCTCTAGAACCGTATCTCCTGCATTGCGGTGGAATTTAAGCCTGCCGTGCTCGGGGTGACCCGGTGCGTACTCTATGTGGTCGCAATATTCGATGACACCACATTTTGGATGTCCAGGAGCATACGTTCGGCGGAATACCTCATCCTTGTCGGGGTTCAATTCTTCGAGAACTCTATAATGGATGTGTTTGTCAGTATAACAAGTCATTCTATGCTCCCCGTCGGTATCATACAGGAGTACTTGGCCGCTGTCTTTCACCCGTCGCACCAGATTGTCATTTTTGAAATAATCGACCGTGCCACGATTCCGGTGTCCTTTTTTGTAATAGCGCCGTGCTAGAGTACCACGCATATCAAACACATCAACCATAAAATCTTCGTTATGCATGCGATGCACGAAACCTTCCTCGATATCAAAGTGATCCACCTTGTTCTGATGTGGATGCCCAGTGGCGTACTCACGGCGTACTGTCATCATGGTCTTGCGATCCAGAAAGTCTATCTCGCCATGCGCCGGGCGTCCAGGCGCATGCTCACGGCGCGCCAACTCTGACTTGTTCACCGGAAAATACAATATCTCGCCATGGTATTTGTGGTCGTCCTCGTAAGTGCGCCAGCGGACAGCAAGCGACCCCCGTTCATAATGGTCAATGTGGCCATGCTTTGCGTGTGGCAAAACGTACGTGCGTGCTGTTCGACGATTGTTCACGTACTGCTCAACACAGTGGCGCTTCTTGTGAGTGTCCGCATATTTCCGTGTAAATGTGTTTACGCCTGGCGTCTTCTCCGACCTGTATTTATAGCAATCAATGCAGCCATACAGTCTATGCTCAGCAGGGTACACCACGGCTTCAACAAACTCGGGATCACCCGGAGTTGGTACAATAAGTGTAGGAGCATGCTCCAGCGCCACCGTCAACGATTTTAACATAGCATCGATCTCGTGTATGTTCTGAGCTCGTTGCTCTTCAAAGTGGGACATCAATGGCGTGCTGTCGAAGGCTTCTGCATCCCGGGCTTCTGTCTCTGATAGCATGTGCAAGCATGGTTGCTGTATGGCACAATTCGACATTTTTTTGCGTGGTCGCCTTTTCTTAAACTTTTTCCGAAAAAAATTGGAAATTTCCTCAGAATTTTCAGGAAATTTCCGGGAAAAAAATTTTTTTTTCCCCAGAAATATCGCCCACCGGGTTATTTTGCGATGGTTGTCACTGGAGACACGGACGAAGAGGACGAGTCTGATGATGAGTGTTTCCAGAGCGATGCGAGTCTCGAGAGCGATGAGAGTCTACATGGTGATTCCGATTATGTCGACTCGGATGATGAGAATGACAATCGACCTGCTTTGCATGATGTGAACACTGACACAGAGGAAACAGCAGAAGAGGAAGCTGGCACGAGTACGGGTCCATTGTCAGACTATGAAATGCAACGAGCTCAAACCATACGTGAGAACGCGGCCATGTTGACCGAGTTGGGGTTGCATGATCATAGTTTAACTTCGAAGAACAAGTCAACAACAACACGTTCTGTTCAGAAACCGGGACATAAACGAAGAGGTGCAACGAAGCGGGATCAGCCACGTGCGACCAAGAAGCCGAAGACATTGAAGCAGCACAATACCCGCGCGCTCCCGCCTGACATGGATCAAGTCATCTCAGTGCAAGATTCGAATGCACACCAGCGGATCGCATTGTCTATTCCATCGTCAGTTCAACAACCTGCACTGTATCGCATCGAGTTTGAACGCGGAGACGGCGATAACCGAGAGATTATTGACGGAGTAAATGGTTCGAATGCGGTTGCGGTTGCCAACAGGGTATACAATGAACAAGATCTGGTTCTGAATGCTGTGCTTCCATGTGGCAAACCGTGTGTGATTGGATACTCCCCAGACCCGACGATACAGCTCTATTGTTGGACCATGCACGAAGACGGGATTGAGTATCCGCACCGACTCAAGTTATGTGTAGAGTCGGTCTTGCCGCAGTTGCCCAAATACAGCAACGCTACAACTAAACCGTATGTGCTGTGTGAGCGATGTTGCCGACGCTTTGCAACAAAAGCGAACGGTGCAATACGTAAGCATATATGTAGATGAAACCGGGTGTGCTTCATGGTGTAGCGTTGTGTGAAGTATTCAGATAGAACGCGAGAACCTTCGGCAATCTTATGGACAAATGATAGACTGGTTCTTTAACAAATAAATGTATTTGAATGAAAGTCATAGCTTCACTTGCTACATTTTCCACACAAGCAGTTAATTTTCTTGCTCTCATATAATAGATTCAAGCCGTCTTTATGTTGACTGATGCAATTGCAAACGACCCGGATGGAATTGCCATGCGGCAAATCCCGAGTAAAAGTTCACGATGGGCAAGTTCTACCTGGATTTCTCAATGTAGCATCGTACGACATCGACACTATCGCATTTTCAACGATTCTTGGGGTTGGTGCCCGCCCTCTCCGATTCACATCGATGATAACGGCATCTTGTTTATTTATTTTGAGAATACAAAATTAAAGATAGAAACCGCAATTGCATTGGCCTGGGTTCCGCAACGGAAACCAGGCAGATCGGCAACAGTGTTGGACTCAGACTCGGATTCGGAGATCGAATTGGATGATCAACGTGAAGAATGGAAAGAGTTGAGGTGTGCGCACAATACCTGTCTCCCGCCAAAGCAATACAAGATATCCACGCTGGGACGTATCCAAAATCAGGATGGTCAAATTTCGTCCGGAACCTATCTTGGCAACACGAGGGTCGCCTGCTTGTCAAACGGCCAAACCATTCGCCTGCACGAATCTGTGTGCAGCAGCTTTAACACACCTCTCTCCGAGATTGCAGTCAAACCTCGAATACACAAACTGCTACAATATCTGCGCACCGGCCAGTATGATATGCGTAGCTATGCAAAAGAAAATGGGATTCGAATGTCTACCTTGTGGAGTTATTTGTATGATGTATTTGTACTGTTAGATGTAAGGGAATGTATTACTCTCGCCCGTCCTCTCGTCAGTTCTAGAGCATGGGCTATGATGCGCACTATTTTTGAAATGCAACTCGAACATATCTTCTTACGTCCATCCTACATGCAAGTGATCGACGACATGATACCACACGATGCCGACTGGCATAACAACTCGGATCGGTTTGGAGAGATGCGAATTCTAAAGCTCATATGCGAGAAGGAGACGAGGCAAGTGGATGATCCTCTGTGATTGCAAACAACTTCTCCTGTGTCACGCCCTTCATGACCGCGGACGGGGTCGACCACTCGGAACACTTGTTGATCTCGATGCACGTGGCGGTCTTATACTGCACCCGAACAGCCCAAATGACAAACCAGTTGAAGTGGGCTCGCTTATTCTCCGGTATTGAAATCGTCACAATTGCACCCTTGCTATGACACAGCACAGTACGCAACGCGTGATCTTCATAGCCTCGTGTATCACACCGCACACCATCGGCAAATTCACCACCATCCGATGATACATCCACTCGCTGCACATCGTCGGTCGCGGCATGCATCCCTTGCACGTGGTACCCATATCCAGTCTCACGAGAGGTGTCAGTTGCCCCGGGCGCAAACAAGCAAATGGCAAACTCTTCGGCAGTAACAGTCACCGAACGCAGAACCGGAGCAAACGGCGGTACCAGTATCGACTTACAGGGGTATTTGAACCGATGACATGTCGCTGGAACCCGTTGTAGCGCATGTTTGTCGTCGGGCGGTAAGCTGCGGAGTTGGTTCATGTAAGTGAAATTGGCTTCGTTAAACACGCGACTCGATATGGTAGTGGGCATTGTCTGCATGTAGCCATTGTGTGACTCAACTGCGGTTAGCTTACACCGAACGCGACGCAGAACTGGATCCTTCGCCCGGAGAGTTGACAAGTTTAATTTGAATTTCCGTTTGACACATCGAGATGAAGCTGCATCGGAGAGTTCCACGGGAGCAAAGATGCTCAATGCGTGTGCATGTTTCTGCGTGATTGACTGCATATAGGCGCGCGACTCGACCGAGTCTTCGGCAATGAGACGATACACAAACACCGTCTTCGTCTGCCCAACGCGGTAACACCTCGACACTGCCTGGTCGGTGTCGGCCATCGACCAACTCGTATTCATGAGAATGATCCGATTGGCTCTGCTCAAGTTGATACCAACCGATCCAGCACCCATCGACACGTATAGAATTTTGTGTAAAGTGAGATCGTCAACGATCATGTCACGCTTCGATGCCTGGACGCATCCCTCTATGATGGGTCCAGGGTAGATGGCTTGCAGTTGCTTGAGTTGAGCGAGGTATTGCGAAAATACAACAATACCATCGTCGGGACATTGACTTTGGATTTGTACAATAAGCGCGCGTGCAATCTTCACCTTGAGGGGCAGCATGGCTACTTGAGCCAAATGCATCTGTGTAATACCACTCATCGATGAGCCACACGACGTGTGCCACAACACAAAGTCCTGCTTGCACGGGAATTGGCTCGACAGTTCTTCTTGCGCACGATAACTAACCAGACGACTCGAGACCAGGAGTTGCCGCAGCAGTTGCAACTTGCTTCTCTTTTCAAGCTTCGGCGTGCTGTCGTCTTCAATCACATTCGAAAACTTCATTTTGAATTGCTCGGGTGTCCCAAGTAGCCCGGGTGCGATCACATGGATAAGATTGTAGAGACCAATCAACCGGTTCCGCATCGGTGTGCCCGAGAGTAGCAGAATCTGCCTTGCTGCAAGTATACCGTCTCGGGCGAGACGTGTCATTGTATCGTAGACCAATGTCTTGTTGCTCAACACAAGGTGCGATTCATCGACAATGAACAGAAAAGGCGAAGATGGGAATGTAAAGTTATTGGCATTGTTCCGAAACTCATCGTACCCAAACAGCAAGATGCCACCATGACAATGCCACAAACTGCTTGTATCGCGACTCGTGACGGAAAGGTTTCTATAGAGGTACGCGTCCATGCCCAGCTCAGGCAAGAAGGTCTTAAGTTGTGACGCCCAAGTTTCAAGCACACCCACTCCACATAATACGATGGCACGCCTGTCTGTAATTGCTGTACACGCAAGCGCTGTCAACGTCTTTCCGCCACCCATGCAGTGTGCAATAAGGGTACCGCGGCCAGTCTCCATATTGTGACGGATGGTTGACAAGGCGTCAATTTGGTGGGAATGCAAGCGATCCGAGAGTGATGGTGGAATCCTCCACTCCGTTCGTGTTGCTCCAAGGTACACTGCACCTGACTCGCGTACGCAAATCTTCTTTCCGTTCGCATTGTACACGCGCACATAATCGGGTCGGTCATCGCTGGTATCCTCGGACTCTTCGTCGCCACTGCCAATAATTTCATCCACATAGGATGGAACTGCATCTTCATCTTTGGCAGTCGACACAAACACTATGTTTGGACGGTTCAGGCGATCAAGAGCCATCTCGGCTTCAATGCGATCGGTCGAGTAAGCGCTCGATGCAGCACGCATCTCGGGAGGTATCATACTCAATGCGTTCGTATCGATGCCATGTGCTTTGAGTTGAGAATTCACCGTTTTCATTTCTTTATGCACAGCAACCACGTCTATGTCATCCTTCTCCTCTAAGACGTACAGTTCCAACCTGCGTTGTTTCAAACGATGTATCTCCACGTCACGGCTCCCTGCAGTATCTGACATTCCTGAATCACAATTTTTTTTGCTCGAGTCGATTTTTCCCCAAACTTTTTTTCTAAAAGTTGGAAATTTCCAAAAGAAATTTCAAACTTTTGTCGGACATTTCCAATATTTTTTGAAAAAATTCTAAAAGTCTCAAGACTTTCTCACGTCCTTTACGCGCACCCATTCTCTACACACGCTCAGATGTCGACAATGCCCAACCTTGCCACCTTGAACACGTACACCATCGAGCAGCTGCGTAACGTTGCCCATGAAAAGCTGCAGATGAAACCACGAGAGACAAATACTATGTTCAAGTCCAATGATATCCAAGTGATTGCCAACTTGTTGCATGAGGCTTTAATCAACTTCGCAAAGGCCATCGACCATGACTTTGACACCTGGTGGAGAGACAATTGCACCAAGTACCCGACCTATAATGGTTGCCGTGCAAAGCAACAATATGCAAATGACTTTCTCTGGTGTGAGTTCCAGGGCTGGCTACATACGAAGTTCGAGGCAAGTGTCATGTTCAATGAAAAACCAAAACCAGACTCGAAATATCGGTGCCTGTGGCACGGTGGTCCGCGTGGTGCAACGGACACGAAGAAGCACGTTTGGGTTTGTGTTCATGAGACGTCCTCCCTTCCGACAATTCGGGCCGCTACTCGCTCCTACAATGCGCCGTCCAAGAAGCATTCTCCAGAGGCTCCGCCAATTCGGTCGCCTGCACGCAGCTACAAGGTTGCGTCTCCACCACCACCAGTCCCGACAACACCCTCGACGAAGACCGGTTCTGTCAAGAAGACCGCCAAGAAAACCGGATCCGCCAAGAAGTCCGACGTGCTCGAGAAGACCGACGTTGTTGAGATGACCGATGCCAAGGAGACGACCGATGACAAGCAAACCGACGCTGTCGATATGGTGACGTATCCCGATATGACCAGTTCTGCTGACGACGAATGGTACTACAATTATAAAAAGGACAAGAAGAGAAAGCAGGAATGTCTGGTCGCAACTGAAGCGTTCGACGCGGACAAAATTGCTGACAACTGTGCATATGTGATGGACCGTCCGGGCGCGATTCTTGTGCAACACCGACACAAAAAGATGTGCCTTCAGCACTTGTCAGATTCGACTCTTAAGAAGATGTGCAAGGATGTGGGCATAAACCCGGGCGCGACTGCGACTAAGACGTTCGAGAAAGTCTACCCATATATGGTCGCGGAAAACACGCACACCATCACCCTTGAGCGTATGAAGGACTTGTCGGATAAGACTCTTAAGGATATGTGCGAGGATGCGCACAAAACCCCAAGCGCGATTCGGACTAAGCTGATAAGGCAGGCGTACACATTTATGATCCAGGACGACGGCAAGGACGACGACGACGACGACAAGAAGACCGACGCTGTCGGTGTGGTGTATAAAAAGGACAAGAAGAGAGAGCAGGAATGTATGGTTGCATCTGAAGCGTTCGACAAGGACTGTGTTGACAAGTGCGCACGTGTGATGGACGATAAGGGCAAGATTCTTGTTGGACACATATCCGAACTGTCGTGGCTTCAGAACTTTTCGGATTCGACTCTCAATGATGTGTGCACGAATGCGGGCATGGAACCGGGCGCGACTGCGACTGAGTCGATCAAGAAGTGGTTCGCATTGACAATCAAGGACAACGACAAGGACATGGACAACGACGACGACGACGACGAGGAAAACAAGGACGACGACGAAGACGACGAGGCAAACAAGGACGACGATGACGAGGAAAACAAGGACGACGACGACGACGACGACGACGATGATGACGATGATGACGACGATGATGACGACGACGATGATGACGACGACGATGATGACGACGAGGACGAGGACGAGGACGAGGACGAGGACGAGGACGAGGACGAGGACGAGGACG
>ERZ807291.8284-NODE-8284-length-11654-cov-30.048797_pt1 | contig 11654 bp, 8 predicted proteins | sample MGYA00521257_ERZ807291 | MGnify/ENA primary metagenome ERZ807291 (study PRJEB31413, sample SAMN03169783) | marine metagenome | biome: Marine; feature: Water; material: Subsurface seawater | place: North Sea | collected 2011-04-28 | depth 1 m m ...
GTAGGAGTTGTAACTCTTCCATTTTTATATGAAGGCCCCTCAAGAATGCGAAGAGCGCAACAAGGTTTGGAAGAATTAAGAAAACATGTTGATACAATTATAGTTATTCCAAATCAAAATTTGTTTAAAATTGCAAACGAGCAAACAACGTTTGAAGACTCATTTAATCTTTCAAATAATGTTTTAATGCATGGTGTTCAAAGCATCACTGATTTGATGGTAAGACCAGGTTTAATTAATCTTGATTTTGCTGACGTTGAAACTGTTATGGCGTCTATGGGTAAAGCGATGATGGGAACTGGAGAGGCTGAAGGTGAAGGTAGAGCTCTAAAAGCAGCTGAGATGGCTGTCAGCAATCCATTAATTGATGATTACACTTTAAAAGGTGCAAAAGGATTATTAGTAAATATTACAGGTGGTAAGGACCTTAAACTTTTCGAAGTTGATGAAGCTGTTAACAAAGTGAGAGCTGAAGTAGATCCAGAAGCTGAATTAATTATTGGTGCAATCACTGACTCAGAGCTTGATGGTAAAATGAGAGTTTCTATTGTTGCAACATCACTTGATGGGCAACAACCTGAGACAAAATCTGTAATTAATATGGTTCATCGTATCCAAAATCGAAATCCAGGATACTCAGATTTTTCACATTTAGGATCATCTGCATCTTTTAATTTCTCTAATACAGTTTCTAATCCAATTTCAAATGGTGCAAACGCATTAAAATTTGAAAATGAAATTGTGAACGAGCAAGTTAATGAGAGCTCTCATTCAAGTGTTGTGAATGAAGAATATATTAACAATTCAAATATAGAGACTGAAAGTGTAATAGAAGATAGTTCTATTAATGAAATGGAAAAATCTTTTACAGAAGAGGCTATGGAGACATCTCAAGAAAATACAGAAACAGAGAGTATTGAAGAAGACATATCAAATGATTTAAAAGAATTTGGTGTAGATTCAGATGCTCCTGATTTATTTAGTTCAGAAACTGAAAATTCAACCTCTGAGGATTTATTATCTTCTAATGTGGAAGATGAAGAGGATGATCTTGAAATACCAGCATTCCTAAGAAGACAAAAGAATTAATGGTCTTCAAAGAAATAAATGGACGCCACCATAGTATCGGAAGTGCCAGAGCATTATCCGGTACTGCTAAAAGAAATTATTAGCATTATTACCCCTCAATATGGTGGCACATTTATTGACTGCACCTTTGGACAAGGTGGGTATTCAAAAAAAATTTTAGAATTTAAAAATACCAAAGTAATAGCTTTAGACAGAGACAAAGATAGTGAAGAAAAAGCTAATCAAATAAAATTAAACTTTGAAGACAGATTTATATTTAAAAATATAAAATTTAGTCAGCTTAATAATTTAAAACTTAAGAATGAAGATATAAGAGGGGTCATTTTTGATCTTGGATATTCATATACACAAATAAAAGATCCTAAAAAAGGACTATCATTTCAGTCTAAGGGAAACCTGAATATGCAAATGGGTTTAAATAATTATTCAGCTGAAGATGCAATTAATCAACTAGATGAAAAAGAGTTAGATAAAATATTTAAGTTTTTTGGAGATGAAAAAGAAAGCAAATTTATATCTAGAAATATTGTTAAAGAGAGATCTAAGAAAAAAATAGATACTCAAACACTCGTTGAGATTATAGATAAAACAAAAAGAAAAAAAAACTTTAAAATTCATAGTGCCACCAAAGTTTTTCAAGCTTTAAGAATTTTAGTTAATAAAGAAATAAGTGAATTAATTTTTGGACTTATCAATGCAGCAAAAGTTCTTAAGAAAGATGGGGTATTAGCAGTTGTAACATTTAATTCTCTTGAAGATAAAATAGTTAAATATTTTTTAAAAAGTCTTTCTGAAAATAAAAGTATCTCAAGATATGTTCCTGTTACACAGCAGGCTGAAACTTTGTTTATATTAAATCAAAAGAAAGCAATAGTGCCAACAGACAAGGAAGTGAATGAAAATTTACCCTCAAGATCTGCAAAATTAAGATACGGGATAAAGAAGAGTAATTTTTATGATTTTGAAACAGACATACTCGATCAATTTAAAAATTTAATAGAAATAGAAAATTTTGGAGATAAGTTATGAAAAAAATTAGTTTAATACTAATCATTTTTTCATTAATTTTATCAACTGCAATAATTAAGAATTCAGCTAAAAAAACTGAAGATAAAATTTTTACAGTAAGAGAAAATTTAAGAATCTTAAACTCAGAATTTGAAAAGATTAAATTAGAATATGATTATCTAAGTTCTGCAGAAAAATTATTAGAGTATCAATTTTTATATTTTGAAGACGAGTTAATACAAAAAGATATTGAAAATATAAAAATATTTAAAACTACAAATAAAATAATACAAGATTTAAAGATAACAAAAGAATAATGGAAAAATCTAATTCAAAAATTGTTATTGAAGATTACAAAGATAGTTTCGTTTATAAAAAAAATGAAACAAATTTGAATATTCAATTTAATAGAGTTGCATTTATCTTCTTTGTATTTTTTATTATTTATCTGATTTATACCATTCATTTAATTCATTTGGGTTCGAGAAAATCTAAAATAGATATAGTTGACAATATTTCTGCCGTTGGAGATAAACTTTACAGAGCAGATATTATAGATGTTAACGGTAATTATTTAGCCAAAACAGTAAAATCAATAGATGTAGGTATAAAGACATCTGATGTAATTGATAAAAAAAAACTTTTATTAAGTTTAAATATCATTTTTCCGAATAAAGATTTTAGAAAGATTAAAAAAAAATTTGATACAAAAAAATTCTTTTGGTTAGAAAAGAAAATTTCTGAAGAAAACTATGAAAAGATAATGAAACTTGGAGATAAGTCTATAATACCTGAAGAAAGAGTTTTGCGAGTATATCCTCAAAAAAATCTTTTTAGTCACATTATTGGCCAAATAGATGATGATAATGTTGGAATTTCAGGTCTGGAAAAATCATTTGATGAAATTTTGAGAAAATCAAAAAAACCACTTAAGCTTACTGTTGATAAAGATATACAATTTTTAATACGTCGAGAATTAATTAAGTATCAAGAAATTTTTAGGAGCAAGGGTAGTGCAGCTATATTAATGAATGTTGATAAAGGTCAAATAATTTCATTAGTTTCGTTACCAGATTTTGACCCAAACAAGAGACAAAGTATTACAGATGTTAATTATATTAATAGAGTTACTAAGGGAACATATGAGTTAGGTTCAGTTTTTAAACCTTTTACATTTGCAAGTGCGTTAAGCAATAATTTAATAAAACCTGAAACTCAATTTTTAAATTTACCTAAATCTATCAAATGTGACAAGCATGAGATTGGCGAATATAGCGATGATATTCCGACTGATTTAACGGCTGAGCAAATCTTAATTATGTCGGGTAATGTTGGATCAGTTAAGATTGCTCAAAAAGTTGGACCTGAAAATTTAAAATTATTTTTAAAAAAAGTAGGAGTTTTAGATAAGATTGAATTTGATATTGGAGAAGTGGGAAGTCCTCAACCAATTGATTGGTACCAAGGGTGTAAATTAGAAACAGTTTCATATGGGCAAGGAATAACAACAACTATTCTGCAATTAGCTAAAGGTTATGCAATTCTGTCAAATGGTGGTTATGCAATAAATCCTACACTAATAGATAAAAAGTTTATAAAAAAAAAAAGAATAATTAAAAAGAATGTTTCTGATGAAGTAGTTAAAGTGCTAAGAAAAATTGTAAATACTGAAGATGGAACAGCTAAGCTAGCAAATGTTAAAAATTATCAAATAGCTGGAAAAACTGGAACTGCAAATCAGTCAGCAAATGGAGGTTATTCAAGAGCTAAAATAAATACATTCGCATCGATTTTCCCGTCTTCGAGCCCAAAATATGTTTTTATTGTAATGCTAGATACACCCAAAACATCAAGTAGTTATATTTATAATTACAGACATAAAGAAGGAACTCAAACCGGTACTCCATATAATACAGCAGGATGGACATCGGTTGAAGTAGCCGGAAAGATAATAGATAAAATTGGGCCTATTTTAGCCACAAAATATATAGAGGTTAATTAATTATGTTTCTAGGAGATTATTTTAACAATATAAAAAATAATTATAAAAATTTTTTTTTTTCAGGTATTTCATTTAATAGCAATCAAGTAAAAAAAAATAATATTTTTTTTGCAATCAAAGGAAATAAAGTAGATGGAAATAATTTTATATTATCGGCAATAAAAAATGGCGCAAAAATTATTGTAACTGAAAAAAAAGAAGATGGATTTAAAAATGATATTTTATTTATTAAATCTAGAAATGTAAGAAAATTATTAGCTGAAATTTCTTTTAAAATTTATAATGATATTCCAAAAAATATAATTGCTGTTACCGGTACTAATGGAAAGTCGTCAATTGCAGATTTTTACTATCAAATATTAGATTTAAATAAAAAAAAAGTTGCTTCAATTGGAACTTTAGGAGTTAAATCCAAAAATCTTAAAATAAATTTATTAAACACAACAATAGACCCTATAAAATTAAGTAAGATTTTGAGTAATTTAAAAAAACAAAATATAGATAATGTAATTATGGAAGCATCAAGTCATGGTTTGAAACAAAATAGATTAGATGGATTGCTTTTTAATACTGGTATATTTACAAATTTATCACAAGATCATTTAGATTATCATAAAAACCTAAATAATTATTTAAAAGCTAAACTTTATTTATTCGAAAAATTAATAAAAAAAAATGGCAATGTGATAGCTGATAAAGAAATACCCCAATTTCAAAAGATAAAAAAAATTACACTAAATAAAAATTTAAATCTTTATTCATTAAATAGTCAAAAAAATAATTTTCAATATTTATCGCATAGGTTCCAGGGAGAAGCTCAACTATTACAAATTAGCCATAATAATTTAATTTATAAGATTAAGCTTAATTTGATAGGAAAAATTCAATTAAAGAATGTACAGATGGCAATTGCCGCTGCAATAAAAAGTGATATTGATATAAAAAAAATCCTTAAAGTTATTCCTAAGATTAAATCTGTAGAGGGTAGATTTGAAAAAATTGGCAAAATTAAAAATCAATCTAAGGTAATTTTGGATTATGCTCATACACCAGATGCTTTAAGAACTTGTCTTTTAAATTTAAAAGAACAATTTCCTGGTCAAAAAATTTCGTTAGTATTTGGATGTGGAGGCAATAGAGATCAGGATAAAAGAGCTAAAATGGGTAAAATTGCAGATATTTTTGCTAATAAAATATATCTTACTGATGATAATCCAAGAACAGAAGGCCCTAATAAAATAAGAAACGATATAAAAAAGGGAATAAAAAAACAAACAATATTAGAATTTCCTAATAGGACGAGGGCAATTACAGAGGCAATTAATAATTTAAATACTGGAGAAATTTTACTTGTAGCGGGAAAAGGACATGAAACTATTCAAGAAATAGGTGTAAAAAAAATTATCTTTTCAGACAAAAAAGTTATTTTAAATGCAATTAAAATAAAGAATTTATCTTTATCAAATAATTTAAAATTTAATATTCTTAAAGAGCTATCTGAAGAAAAAAAATTATCTTCCAGGATTACTTTGAAGAAAGCACAAATTAACTCTAAAGAAATAAAAAAAGGTGATATTTTTTTTGCAATTAAGGGAAAAAAGAATGATGGAAATAAATTTATAAGTGAAGCCTTTAATAAAAAAGCATCCATAGCAATAGTAAATAAGATTAGTAAAAAAAATAATATTAAACATCAAATTAAAGTAAGAGATTCCTTAAATTTTTTAACACAAAGTTCTAAAGTCTATAGAAAAAATATTAATACAAAAATTATTGCTATCACAGGAAGCTGTGGAAAAACTACCTTAAAAGAATTATTAGGTAATTCATTAAAAAAACTGTCTAAAACTAGCACCTCACCAAAATCATACAATAATAAATATGGTGTTCCATTAAGTCTTTTTAATTTAAATCAAAAAGATGATTATGGAGTTCTAGAAATTGGTATGGATAAAAAAGGTGAGATTGACTATCTTTCAAAAATTGTTCAACCAGACGTAAGTGTAATTACAAATATCAATTATGCTCATGCTAAAAATTTTAAGAATTTAAAACAAATTGCACTAGCTAAATCAGAAATAATTCATAATACAAAAGATAACGGTTTTATTGTTTTAAATGCCGATGATAATTTTTTTACATTTCATAAAAAGATTGCTTTAAAAAAAAATTTAAAAATCGTGTCATTTGGTATCAAAAGTAAATATTCAAATATAAAGTTTATAAATATTAAAAAGTTTAAAAAAAGATTTAAAGTGACTATTAAGATTAATCATTTAAAGACTTATTTTTTAATTCCTAATGATTTCGAAAATTATATTTCTAATATTTTAGCAGCTTTAGCTGTAATGAGCATCTTTTTGGATATTTCTAAAATAAATAAAAATATTTTTAATAATTTTAAAGTACCAAATGGAAGAGGGGATATTTCTAAAATAAAAATTAATAAAAAAAACTTAAATTTAATAGATGAAAGTTATAATTCAAATCCATTATCTCTTAAGTCTGCAATTCTTAACTATGATAAAATTAACTCAAATAAATCAAAAAAATATTTACTATTGGGTGATATGTTAGAACTTGGGCAGCATAGTAAAAAACTTCATCAATCTATGGTGGCTGTAATTAATCGGTCCAACATAGACAAAGTATTTGTTAAGGGGAGAAATGTTTCTTTTATCTTCAATTCTGTTTTAAATTCTAAAAAAGGAAGAATATTAGATAGTAATTCTCAAATTATTGATTTAATTAAAAATCATTTTAATAATAATGATTATTTAATGATTAAGGCCTCAAATGCGACAGGATTCAACAAGATGGTGAATAATTTGAAAGGTTTAAAATAAATGCTCTATCAATTTCTATTAAATTTTGTTGATACTTTTACCTTTTTAAATGTTTTTAAATATATAACTTTTAGAACGGGATTGTCTTTATTTACTTCATTAATTATTGTTTTGATAATTGGTGGCCCTTTTATTAATTTTTTTTCAAATAAAAAAATATTAAATCCTATCCGTGATGATGGGCCAGAAGACCATATAATTAAAAAAATTGGAACACCAACAATGGGTGGAGTAATTATTCTATTTGGACTTTTAGTTTCTGTTTTATTTTGGGGAGATTTATCAAATATTAGTGTTCTTTTTTGTATTTACATCGCTATTTCATTCGGTTTGCTTGGTGCGCTTGATGACTACAAGAAGATAAAATATAATAATTCCTCAGGCATTTCATCAAAATTTAAAATTTTATCTCAAATTCTTTTAGCTGTTTTGGGAGTTTCATTTTTTGTTTATTTTGTTGATTATCAAGAAATTACCAACTTATATTTTCCTTTTTTTAAAAATTTAATAATAAACCTTGGGTGGTTTTTTATACCCTTTTCAGTATTTGTAATAATTGGTTCATCGAATGCTGTAAATTTAACAGATGGACTTGATGGATTAGCAACAGTACCGGTAATTTTAGTTGCAGGTTGTTTTGCTTTTATAAGTTATGTAACTGGAAATATTGTTTTTTCAGATTATTTACAAATTCCTTATATAGAGGGTACAGGAGAAGTTTCTATTTTTTGTGGAGCAATAATAGGATCTTGTTTAGGTTTTTTATGGTTTAACGCACCACCAGCAAAAATTTTTATGGGAGATACAGGTTCACTAGCACTTGGCGGTTCTTTAGGGGCGGTAGGAATAATTACCAAGCATGAGATAGTGTTAGCTATAACAGGTGGCCTGTTTGTCCTTGAAGCTGTTTCGGTAATGGTTCAAGTAATTTCTTTTAAACTTACAGGAAAGCGAATTTTTAGAATGGCACCAATACATCATCATTTTGAAAAAAAAGGATGGGCCGAGTCAACTGTTGTAATTAGATTTTGGATTATATCAATTATTCTGGCAATGATAGGTTTGGCTACATTAAAATTAAGATAATGATAAAAAATAAAAATATTTTTTTAGGAAAAAAAATATTGATCTATGGACTTGGTAAAAGTGGAGTCTCATCATATAAATTTTTGAAAAATAAAGCAGATCTATATTTGTTTGATGATAATGAAAAAAAAAACATTAAATTAAAATCGAATCTAAGACTTAATACTCTCAAAGAGATATCAAAAATTAATTTTGATAAAATTATTATTAGTCCAGGAATTGATATTTCAAAATGTAAATTGTCTAAAACTTTAAAGAAGAATTCTTCAAAAATTTATACTGATTTGGATATATTTTATTCATTCTATAAGAATAAAAGCATCACCGTAACAGGAACAAATGGTAAATCTACAACTGCTCAAATTTTGTACGAGGTTTTAGAAGACCAAAAATATGATGTAAGATTAATTGGCAATATTGGAAACCCTGCACTATCTGAAAAAAAGATTACAAAACACACCATATTTGTAATTGAAGCCTCATCTTATCAATTAGAGTATAGTCAAATTTTTAGCTCTAAATACGCAGCAATTCTTAATATTGCACCCGATCACATAGAGAGACATAAAAATTTAAAAAATTATATTACTGCAAAATTTAAACTATTAGTTTCCCAACCTAATAATGCTACAGCATTTATAAATAAAAATGACCCATTAATTACTAAAAAAATTGATAACAACAATCTTAAACAAAAAATCATCAAAATTGACTCAAAAAAAAGTAACAAAATATATAATCAGATAAAAAATGAATATTTTTTATCCTCAGGTAATAAAGAAAATTTATCTTTTGTTTTAAAGATTTTAAAAATATTCAAATTAAATAATAAAATTTTACTAAAAACATTAAATAAATTTAAAGGATTAAAATATCGACAACAAATTATTTTCAAAAATAAAAATTTAACTATAATAAACGACTCAAAATCAACAAGTTTTGCTTCCTCAGAAAATTTATTAAAAAATCTAAATTATGTTTATTGGATTTTAGGGGGCATACCTAAAAAAAGTGATCAATTTAAATTATCTAAAAAACATTGTAAAAATTTTAAAGCTTATATTTTTAGTAAACATCATAAAGAATTTAAAAAAAATCTTAAAAATAAAATTATTGTTAAAAACTTAAAAGATTTAAAAGATATATTAAATGAAATATTTTTAGATATAAAAAAAAAAAAATTAGAAAAAAATATCATTTTATTTAGTCCTGCAGGTGCATCTTTTGATAATTTTAAAAATTTTGAAGATAGAGGTTTATACTTTAATAAATTGATTAAAAAATTTATAAATGCAAAGTGATAGTTTTTTTTATAAATTTTATTATCAATGGTGGAAAAACATTGATAAGCCGATTTTTTTTCTCATAACATTTTTATTCATAATTGGATTATTTTTTTCATTAGTTTCAACTTCATTAATTGCCTCAGATAAATTAGATACAAACAGTTATTTCTTTTTTTTTAAACATCTAATTTATATATGTATTGGTATATTTATAATTTTTATTTTTTCCTCTATTAATACTGATCAATTATTTAAATATTCTATTATTCTTTTTTTTATTTCTTTAATTTCTTTATTTTTGGTTCCAATTATTGGTATAGAAGTAAAAGGTTCAAAAAGATGGATAGATTTATTTTTTTTACCAAGATTTCAACCAATTGAAGTATTAAAACCATTTTTAATTGTAATGTTGGCCACTATTCTTTGTAGCAATAAAAGCTCAAATCTTTATTTAAAATATTTATTATCAATTATTTTGATATCAATAATCTCTTTACTTTTAATTAAGCAACCAGATATTGGTCAAACCCTGTTAGTTATCTTTTCATGGGCAGTTTTAATTTTTACATCTGGAATTAACATTTTTTTCCTTTTAGGATTTTCTCTATTTGTAATAGTTTTTATTACTTATTTAGTTATATTTGTTCCCAGATTTGATTATATCTATGGTAGAATTTTTTCTTTTTTTAATAGAGATACAGGAACTCATAATTTTCAATCTGATAAAGCAATTGAATCAATAACAAGTGGTGGTTTTTTTGGAAAAGGGATTGGTGAAGGCACATTAAAAAACAGAGTTCCAGAGGCACATACAGATTATATTATTTCAGTAATTTCAGAAGAGTTTGGTGTTGTTGCCATAATATTAATATTGTTATTGTTTTTAATACTTATTTATATGGTTTTTAAAAAAATAAATTATGAAAAAAATGAAAAAATTAAACTTATTTTAATAGGCTGTGTGAGTTTAATTCTAATGCAAGCAACTATTCATATAGGTGTTAATATTAGATTGCTTCCAACTACTGGTATGACTTTACCATTTTTAAGTTACGGAGGTTCTTCAATTGTAAGTATATCAATATTATCTGGGATGATTTTGAATTTAACAAAAAGAAAAATAAATCAACAAACATGAAAAAAAAAATTTTGATTTCTACAGGAGGATCAGGCGGACATGTAATACCAGCAACAACAATTTATGATCATTTGAAAAATAATTTTGAGGTTATAATTTCAACCGATCTTAGAGGTCTTAATTATTTAGATGTTGAAAAGCATAAAATTTTTGAGATTGATACACCAAAATTGAATAAATCAATATTGCTACCGTATAGGATTTTGAAAGTATTTTTTTTAACTTTAAAATCTTTACTTTTGTTTAAAAAACAAAAAATTGAAATTTTAATTTCAACAGGTGGATATATGTCATTACCCCTATGTTTTGCCGCAAAGATATTTGGTATTAAAATTTTTCTATTAGAACCAAATATGGTAATTGGAAGAGCAAATAAGTTTTTTTTAAATTTTTGTGAAAAAATAATATGTTACTCAAATAACATTATAAAGTTTCCAAATAAATATAAAAATAAAATAGTAATTTCAAATCCACTTATAAGAAATAAATATTATAAAAAAAATTCTAAAGAAAATATTGATAAAGTTTTTACTTTAATGATAGTTGGAGGAAGTCAAGGCGCTAAAATATTTGATGAAATTATACATGAATCAATTGTAAAAATTTCTCAAACCAACCCAATAAAAATAATTCATCAGACTAATAAAAAAAATATAGATTTTTTAAGAAATTTTTATTTAGAAAATAAAATCGAAAATATGGTGTTCGATTTTGACCAAAATTTAGACCTGCTTTTAGATCAATCAGATTTATGTATTACAAGAGCAGGAGCATCAAGTTTAGCTGAGATCGCTATTTTAAATATTCCTTTTATTGCTATCCCTTTACCATCATCGAAGGATAATCATCAATTTGAAAATGCCAAGTATTACAAAGATAAAGATTGTTGTTGGATTATAGATCAAATGAGTTTTGATAAAGAAAAATTTGAGTTTTTATTGTTAAATCTATTAAAAAATAAAGATGATTTTTTTAAGAAAAAAAAGAATTTAGAAAATTTAAATTATCAAAATACCTGGAATAATGTTAATGAAAATTTATTAAAGATTATAAATGAAAATTAAACTAGCTAAATCTGAGATAATACACTTTGTAGGTATTGGCGGTATAGGAATGAGTGGTTTGTCCTTAATAATGAAAGGTAAAGGCTTTACAGTTCAGGGTAGCGATATAGCTAATAATAAAAATATTGAAAGATT
>ERZ807291.8288-NODE-8288-length-11654-cov-4.279076_pt1 | contig 11654 bp, 12 predicted proteins | sample MGYA00521257_ERZ807291 | MGnify/ENA primary metagenome ERZ807291 (study PRJEB31413, sample SAMN03169783) | marine metagenome | biome: Marine; feature: Water; material: Subsurface seawater | place: North Sea | collected 2011-04-28 | depth 1 m m ...
ACGACGCTATGCATGTAGAGCCGAAGATAGAGAGCTGACGGACGGGGGTTCAATCCCCCCCCCGCCTCCACCAAATTCAATTAAATCAATGACTTACAGAGATATTTGATTTGTAGCCACCACCTCTCTAAGAGTCAGGACGAACTCTTTACCTATTATTTCAACAACTTCCTTGTGTATTTCTAATCAAGAACAAAGCGCATTAATTTGGAGGATTGCACCCTCCCGGCCGCTATGTAACATGCTAAGTAACACAAACTGTCCAACCCTAAGGCGGTGTTACTTTGTCGAGAACGACTCCTCTATCCGATACACAAATCAAGCACGCAAAACCACGCGCCAAAGAATACAACCTCGCTGATGGAGCTGGGCTTTACTTACGTGTCAGAACCACCGGCTCAAAGGTTTGGTTATTCAACTACCTCAAGCCCTATCTGCGCAAACGGGCAAACCTCAGCCTCGGTCACTATCCGGCCATGTCATTGGCGAGCGCGAGGAAGAAACGAGGACAGCTGCTCGAGCTACTCGCCGATGACGTTGATCCTCAAGAACATCGAGAGCAACAACAGACAAAAATTAAAGAAGCCTACGACAATAACTTCCGGCGGGTATTTGATGACTGGCACAAAATCAAGAAGACCAAAGTAACCGCTGACTATGCCAGTGATATTCGGAGCTCTATGGAGCTTCATGTCATGCCTAAATTAGCTGATACTCCGATTCACAAGATCAAAGCGCGGAAAGTCATAGAAATTCTTAACCCTGTCGCCGCAAAGGGGGCCATGGAGACCGTCAAGCGGCTTTGTCAGCGGCTGAATGAAGTGATGACGTTCGCCGTGAACACTGGAGTGATTGAGCACAACCCGTTAGCTGGGATCAAGAGCGCGTTCGCCGCTCCGGTAAAAAGTCACTTCCCAACATTGCGACCCGAACAGCTACCTGAGTTGATGATAGCTTTAAACAACGCCAGTATTCGTCGCACAACCCGATGTCTGATCGAGTGGCAACTCCACACAATGGTTCGACCAAGTGAAGCTGCTGGAGCCAGGTGGGCCGAGGTGGACTTGGAGAACGCCAATTGGAAGATTCCTGCGGAACGCATGAAACGCGCCCTCTGCCTACTCGAGCTGATGCAGCCAATCAGTGGGAGAAGAGAACACATCTTCCCCTCAGAGCGGAATCCAAAAAGCCATACTCACCCTCAAACTGCGAACATGGCATTAAAGCGGATGGGTTTTGCTGGTCGGTTAGTTTCACATGGTCTTCGTGCGCTCGCCAGCACGACATTGAACGAAAAGGGCTTCAATGCTGACGTGATTGAGTCAGCTCTCGCTCACGTTGACCAGAACGCCGTTAGAGCAGCATACAACCGCGCTCAGTATATAGATCGAAGGCGAGAGATGATGGCTTGGTGGTCGGGTCATATAACGAATGCTTCACAAAGCAATATCAGCCTATCAAGTTCCTCAAATTTTTAGCAAGCACTCTTGATTCGTAGCAAATAAATGGCAAAAACATTTTGTTGCTTGCAATATATATGTAACGAAAGGTCATTAATATAACAATTGCAACCATTTAGCACTCCATCCAAGCTATCGAACCTTCTCTTAGCGCCAGAGTTCGGCCCTAGAGGCCCTCTCATGACTCTCTCGGGCTTTTGACGATTGATTCTACGATGAGCCAGCCTCGGTTATTAGAAGCTCATAGCGCCTCTAAGAGACGATTTTTATGTCGCAAAGAATCGCACACCAATCTGGTTTGAAGAATTACGAAAATCGCTGCCTTATACATAACAATAAGCACATGGTAATTTGGATATAATTTTGACCGTATTTTCTCTACGAGTTATAATGCTGAGTCAGCTGCAGTAGTTATACTCAGTTGACCTTCGTTCTTTATAGGTTTCAATGTACGTTCGGGAATGAAGGTAAAGCCAATTTAATTGGCGGACTGTAGAAGGGGACCGACATATCAGTCACGGGCGAGTTGGCTCTTACTTTAAGAGTTTTTCTGAGGTCCTGTCGGTGAGCAGCAGTTGTTATCGCTACAATACTAAATTCAGAAACGACCCGGCAGTCGCCGGCACGATACCGATCGTTATCGGGACGTAAAAGTTGCTCCAGGGCGGATTTCTAGCAAATCCCTTAGGGAGAGTTGCAACTTCAACGTCCCGATCCCCACCAAAGAATAGACATGGGGGGAAGAACCCTATGTAAAATAAACATCCCCGTTACAGACATACCCGCCTAGAAGCACCCACCCTAGCTAGAACTAAGCTTACAGCCCCTTCCATCCAAGCATTAATCAAACCCTGAAGAAACCAATGCGGCTCTGCTAAAGGCCGTTCTTGCTTGGATTCGCAGAAATCCAGCCAACAAATGCCTCAGAATTCACTACTATCCATGCTCGTTAGCCTTAGAGGCTGAATGAGACTATGCAGTATGGAATCTTCGATAACTTTCGGGACTCAATCTCTCGACCAGCCCTCCTTAAATAGCCAGCTTGGGAAATGTGGCTTACACTCTTCTGCCTATGAACCCCAGCTCGCGTCAGGACCTCTTAACGCAACTCTATGAACTACTAGATAGTCTGGAGCGACGCACGCTAAGCGAGTGCTCAGGGCGGCTCTTATGGCCCGATCGCGGTGTATACTTTTTCTTTGACCCTACCCAGACACGATCAGACACCGGCGATAGTCATCGATTGATCAGAGTCGGCACCCATGCCCTCAAAGCAGGGTCCAAAACAACTCTTTGGAAACGGCTCTCTCAACATAAAGGCACAGCTAAATCTGGTGGCGGAAACCATCGTGGCTCAATATTTCGTCTACTCACTGGCGATGCTCTAATTCGCTCTCTTAGGATCGACTGCCCTACCTGGGGCAAGGGAAACACTGCGAGCAGGGAAATTAGGCTTGCAGAACATGACCTCGAGCGAGAAGTCAGTCAATACATCGGCCAATTGCCTTTTGTATATGTGTCGATACCGGATGATGCGGGGCCTCACAGCTTGCGTGGCGTCATCGAAAGAAACGGCATCGCGCTACTGAGCAACTATGTGAATGAGCCACTCGACAGCCTCGGAGAGCACTGGCTTGGATGTTACTCAAGCAGGGAGAGAGTGCGCCCACCGGATTGCGTTGAGTCTTACGACCCATGGAGATCTCCGCCATCATTACGGGGTAGCAGATGAAGGCGATAAAGAAGAGATAGATGATAAGAAAGGCGGCACCGCCGTTCTTGGATGCCATTACCGGGAATGCCACTAGGTTGCCGAGACCCACCGCGGAGCCGGCAGCAGCGAGGATAAACCCCAGTCTTGAGCTAAATTGCCCTCTATCTTGTGACATTAAAAACCCCTTTTAGCTCAATATATTAGCTTATTATTGTCGGCTGCCTTCAGGCATCAATGAGGGATTCTAACAGCGCCGCCAAGGCAGCACAACGCGTGCCCTGTGGCAAGAAAACGGGCCGTGGCGGCCTCAAAAACCGTGAGGAGTTTCAAACGGGAAATCTTTCCCTAGAAGCTTACTGCATGCCAAAGGCTTGCTTGCGCGCTAGAAATTCATCCACATTGACTGCCATCACAAGCAGATCGTGGTATTCACCTGCTCCGTCCTTCATATGATCTTTAAGGATAGCCTCATTGCGGAAACCCAGCTCTTCGAACAGAGCACGGGCAGAGGTCTGATCTAGCGTCATGCGAGACGTGATGATTTCCACACCCAATGTGACCGCAAGCTTGAAGGCTTCGCGAACTAGCGTGCGCCCGAGCCCACTGTTGCGCGCATCGGGTGACACAGACACCCGCAACTCAGCCACATGCTGCGTCCAATCCAGTTCAGTGAGATGGATAGTTGAATAACCGACGATCTTGTCGCCAGCGAGTGCGACTATGGAGCAGATACGACCAGATTGCAGATCGCTAACCCATTTATCGATGCCGGCCTGCTCTGCAATATTGCGACGCATGAACAGAATGTCATGCGCTGGCAGTGCTTGGGCGAATTCTAGCATTGCCTGGCCATCGTCCACCGTCATTGAGCGAATGGTATAGTCAGCCCCTTTCATGTTGACCTGCATGGGGTAGTTCGCGATCGTATCTTCTGGTTTTAAGTCCATAGTCTTTAGTTTGCTTCTTGTTGGTTACTATTCTGTTAGTTGCGAAATAGTTTCTCTTATTCTGCGCGCTGGCTTACCCACTCATCCAGTTTCGGCCACAGTCGATACATGGCATTGCCGCCAGCCACAAGGCTCACGTGACCGCCGCGTACGACGATCTCTTCCTTGTCTTCTGAACTCACCAGACCAATCAGATCCTTGGAGGAGGCTTCGGGAATGATGTGATCGAATGAGGCAGCAACGTGCAAGAATGGCACGGTGATATTGCCGAAGTCTACCTTCTGTCCGTTGAGCTCTAGCTCGTTCTTAACGAATAGGTTTTTCTTTAGAAAGTCGTTGGTCCAGTCTCGAGCAAATTCACCCGGCATGGCAAGCTGATCCACGGCCCAGCGATCGAAACGCAGGTGTGCCTTAACAAACTCATCATTTTTAACATTGTTGAGAAGGTTGAGGTGGCCCGCGTTGCGTTGCAGTGGGCGCAGCGCCTGCATGGACTGGTTAATCAACTCAGTTGGAATGTTGCCAAGCTCGTCTATCAGCCGATCTATATCGAAATTCGACGAGCTAACCCAGCGCTTGTGTAACACCATGCCGTCGCTGTTGATCGGTGTAGTGAAACAGGCCAAGTTCTTTACTGGGCCGTTGGGGTTTAATGCGGTGTAGCAGGCGCTCAAGATGCCGCCCATGCAGTAACCTACCAGGGTTATATCCGCCTCGCCGGAATCTTCGACTACCTTGTCTACACAATCGCCAACCAGATCTTGCACGTAGTTGCCAAAGCCGAGGTGCTTCTGATTGGCCCTTGGTGCAATCCAGTCCACCATGTAGACATCATGACCGCGGCGCAGGAAATATTCTACGAGGCTCTGACCTTTGGCCAGGTCCATGATGTAGCCCTTCGCCACGGGGGACATGACAAACAATAGAGGGACGCGATATACCTCATCGGACATGGACTCGTAATGATACAGACGCGCAGTCTCACGGGAATAGACAAGCTCCTTCGGGCTGACTCCCACTTCCAGCTCAGACTCGGACTGGGGAATATCCGCCAGACCGGGGATATTGCGATCGATGGCACGCCGAATAACTTGATCGACACGTAGGTCGACCTCGTCTTGAGAGTAATTCGATGCATTATCGCTTGCTTGTGCTGTGTTCGCGTTCATTGCTTGGCTTTGCTCTTTGCTTTCTGGTTTAGTTGTTACTTAGGCAGATTTTTTAGGTGCTGCCTTTTTAGTTCGCGTCGGCTTCTTCTTAGGCGCGGATGCTTTAGCTGACGCTGGCTGCGCTGCACGCGTCTCACGTAGCTCAACCAACACCGCATTGACAGAATCTTCCACCTGAGAAATACGATCTTTAAGGTCGAGAATATCGGTGCGCGTAGGCATATTCATATTCGAGAGATACTGACCCATCGATTCGCTGAACATGCGCTGGGTATGCAGGGCTTCCTGCATGAAACGGCCGGAGCTTTCTGCAACGCGCTCATTCGCCATCACGTCGCTCATTGCGTCGGACCACATTTTTTCGGACTGTACGAACCAATCGCGCATGAGCTGCATCGGGTCCATGTCTTTATTATCTGCCATTGTCTGATCCTCTCTTCGTCTTGTTGGGTTGCTTGTTCTAATTAATTATTAGTAGTGGCGGTACATCACTCTAGATTTCTCTAGATCACTTGGCTATCTTCTGCGCTAGCCTTCGCGCTATCACCTTATAAACTTCCGGGTGGAATATCATGCCGATGTGCGTGCTGTTCACCTCGGTGTTAGCACAGGGGTCGTCTTCGATGCATGACTCCCAGTCTGCAACGCCATCCTTTTTTGAGTACACAGCGAACTGGGGTACATCAACCTGCTCCGGTTGAAGCATGCTCTTCACAAATCCACAGGTGCAGTATCCCGTAGCGCAGGAGGGCTTCAAGTTGCGCCCTACCAAGCCACTGCTGCTGTTTTTGAGATGATCCCAGATACCCACTACAGAAGGGTGTGCCTTTACCAGTGAAGCGAAGGGCGAACCGAGTGTGATGACGCGGTCGATCAGATCCGGCTCTGTCTGCGCGATTGATTTCGACAGCATGCCACCAAGGCTATGACCAATCAGATTAACTTTCTTGCCGGTCTTACTGTGGATCGATTTAATTCGAGAAATGAGTTCTTGTGCTGTTTGATTAGGGCAGTCGGTGTTGAATACGATTCTTGAGAGATGCGCGTCGTAACCAATGCGGTTCAACCAGCGCTGCAGCTCCAACATGGTGATGTCGCTCGACATGAATCCGGGGATTAGCATGATCGGCTGCTTGTCGCCTTTGGGTATGTCGACGCCCCAGTACACCGGTGAGGTGCGCAGACGTAGCCACTCGGTGGGCCAGATTACTTCTCGCCACAGCGGCGTATTAACAAGCTCGACCGAAGGGTCATGCTCAAAGGCATCGTTCAGCTCGTCCGACAAGCTAGGCTTGAAATCTTGCTGGGCGTATTCAGCCACGTCGGCCTCTTTAGAGTTGTTGGTTTAGGGTTGCAACGCGAGGTACAGGTACAAATACAAGTACAGATATAGCAAATCGAAGCGCACTTATCCAATGTGCTGAATCAGTGCGCTCAGAATTTGCAGGACTAACTACTTAAAAAATATTACTTAGCAGCAGTTGCCCAGAACTTAGTCATACTCTTGTAAGGAGCCATCAGGTCCACGTTTGCATCTTTAAGAGGAGCAAACATTTCCTTCGCACGCTCGGATACTTCGCCATTCAGTTCGGACTGCTCGCGGAATAGAGTCTTGCCGAATGAGAGAGCACATTCCTGGCGACGGCTCATAGTTTCCATAGCGGCTTTCATGTTTCCCTGGTAGTCAGTTGGTGCTGAGGCAACAATTCGGCTTAGTTCCAACATGTCCTTGCGACCGTTTTCCATAGTCTGTAGGAAGCTGTCCATGATGCGAGAGTTACGCTCACGAGCCTTGCTGAAATCCTCAGCTAGTCTGTCTGAGCTGCTTGCCACTGTATCGAAGTAGGAATACATAGAATTCTTTACGGAATCTTGAACTTTTTCGTTGATAGTCTCAGCTGAATCTACTGACTCAGTCTTCTTTCCAGTCGTCTTTTGTGTAGTTGCCTTAGTCATTTCTAATATTCCTCTTTAAAAACAGTGTGTTATGCTAGCGCTAGTTTCATGTGTAAAATAAGCGCACAGCGGTCATAAATCGTGGAGGTATTTATATGCAATTTGCACATAGATGTCAAACTTATTTATATGAATTTGGGTAAAGGCTATGGTTGAAGGCACAAAAGGCGCGAAGAATTCGCGCACTAAAGAAGAGAAGTCCAAGAGCGCGGACGGAGCAGAACCCGAAAACCCCAAGGTTTCCCCTACCGGCGATATGCTGACAGCCCACTTATTGGGCATGCTGAATGGCTGGTCTGCCTATGGCTATGAGTTAGCCCAGCGCTTAGAAGAGGCGGGCCTTGGCAGTTACAACAAGGGGTCGATATACCGCAATCTCCGGCAGATGGAAGATTCTGGCTTAGTGTCGTCTAGCTGGGATACCAGCAAAGATGGCCCTGCCCGGCGCATCTATGATCTCACCGATACCGGGTCGTTGTTTCTCAAAAATTGGATCACCATGGCGGACATGCACCGCAACTTCTTGAAGACCATGATAGAAATGAATCCGCTTATACCGTCGATGTCCTCATCATCGCGCAGCTCCCGTAGGTCGGACGCAGGCTCTAAGAAGAAAGACGACGAACAGAGTGAGGAGTCGTAGAGACGCCGCAGCACTGGATCGCAACAGGTCGCTACCGAATCAACTCGCCGCGACGCTGCCTTCTGGCGAGGGAAATATCGTCCTTCTCGACAATGTATCCCGCTCGAATGGCTGCCACTGCTCTTTGGATTGACCGAGCCTGTCAGCGACCACGTGCAAGACGTGAGGATGGAAACCCATGCCTATGTGGCTGCTATAGACCTCCACATTCTCGCTAGTGGTATCTAGATACTCAATACAGGACTCCCACGAAACAATCCCGTCGGACTTGCTGTAGATGGCCGTGCACGGCACCGGCGGTGCTATTCGGGGGTCGGTGGTCAGGCGTTGTTCTCGCGCTTCTTCGGGTGTGACTCCAGACATCGATTTGAATAGCCGAAAGAGAAAAGGATGAGAAGTCATCTCGCTCAATGCCCCGAACGGACTGCCCAGTGTCATGACCATGCGCACCGAATCTGGGCGCAGTCGAGCCAACTCGCGCGCATACACTCCGCCCAGGCTTTGCCCAACAATCGATATCGGTCCATCGCCATCCTCAACCAGCTCTTCGAAGCGGCGTATGAGCTGTTCGTGTTGTAACTGACCCCCATTATTGCGACCCAGCCCCCAGGGCAGCGCGCTGTAGCCCAGCCTGCCGATGAAGCGCCGCAGTACCGCAGTCGATCGATCGCCTGCGAGGAAGCCAGGCACCACTAATACGCGATGGCCATCCCCCTTGGGTGCCTTCAGCATCAATAGAGGGAGTGACAGAGGCAATGTGCTGGCTTCGATGCCTGCACGCAGGACTTCGCTTAGCGCCGTTGCCTGAGTGGGCGGCGATAGCGATCTGTTGGCTTCTTTATAGGACATACATAATTCTCATGTTCGATAGAATACTACTTCTTTATATTCGGACTTTATCGCCTGCCTGATCGCTTAGACCATCAACGTCGAAAGTCATCATCACCAGGTCATGGGACAAACCTTTATGGTCGACAATAAAGTCGGCGAGTATCGCCTCGGCGACAAAACCCAGCTTAGTGAAGGCTGTCTGGGCCCCCTTCTGTTCTGCCGTCATGCGCGCCAAGATTTTTGTCAGATCCAGGCTGCGGCTGATGTCGAAGATATGGGAGATCAACAATCGACCCAGCCCCTGGCCACGCATCTGAGGCGCTATATTGACGCGGATCTCTCCCATTTTTCTCGTCCAGGGCGCGCTCTCGCGATGCACCGATGCATATCCGACTAGCTGGTCGCCGTCATAGGCTAGTAGCGAAGTGGAGCTGCCGTTCTCGATATTCTTTAACCAGCCTTCTATGGCCTCGTCCTGTGTTAGATCGATAGTAAGAAACAGCAAGTCTTCCTCTGGGAGCTGTTGGGCGAACGCCTTAATGGCTTCGCCGTCATCAGCGGTAAAAGGCTTTAGATTAATTACGGTGCCAGACTTAAGATTCGCATCTTTAGGGTAGTCGGCAAGCGGTTGATTGGATTCGGCGTTAGTCATTGTTTTGTCGTATCACTTTTTTCAAGTTGTAATTCAGGGTTCGGTCATCGACTCGAGTTGCTCACGTGCCGCAAGCAAGAGTTCATCGAAGGCTGCATTGGTCGATTCGGTTAGCACCTCAAGATCGGGCATCAACCGTGGGTCGCAGATGTAGTTGATAAAGAGTTCTTTGTTGTAACTGAGCACCGTAGTACTAAAGCCGACGTTACCGCACAGAACAAGCAGGCCTATGGTAGAGACCACCTTGTGGCCGGCCAGATACTGCGGCACCTGCACACCCGGCACATTGGTGCATACAAAGTTGATGCCGGCATTCGGTGGCTGCCAACCGAGATCAGGCATGATCGGTAGCGGAAACTTCGCCGCCCAGACCGTTGGGTCTAGCGGCGTGCCAACTACCTGAGTAGGTGCCATGGCCAGAGGCCAGACGCCGCTGGTGGCCTCGGTAGCTAGAGTCATCGCCTGCGCGTCGTTGTTGCTCTTGATGTTTTCCATCTCTGCACAGACGGCAGTTAGTCTTTCGCGAGGAGGCATAGGCCAGGCCGGCAACAGAGGGAAGATAGCAGACACCTGATTGCCCAACGCGCCCTTCAGGTCTTCGGTGCGCACATTAACGGGACACATGACCCGCATGTGCTTGCCGTCGACAGATTGATTGCGATGCGCGAGGTAGCGCGCCATGCCCTCGCTAACGACGGTTAGTACCACGTCGTTAATCGTTCCACCGAAGGCACGCCTAACCTCACGCAGCTCCCCAAAGGAGCGCTTCAAAAAGTTTGCCCTTCTTCTTGGGCTTACCAAGGACGCATTAAATGGCGCCGTTATGGCCGGCTTGGCCACAAAGTCTGTAAACACCTTCGATGCATGCTTCATTAGATCCCGCTGCTTGTTACTGCCGGGCATCCAATCTGCAGGCTTGAAGTCACCCAGCGCGAGCATGTTTTCTCTGAGTGCCTCGTTGTACAACTCCATCTGCCCCTGAGGCTCAGGAATCTCGGCCTCATTCTCGGGAGGAATTGGCGGCTTGGGATCAGGGTCGAAGTCATAGATTATCTGCGCCAACTCGACACCCGAGGCTCCATCGATCATGCAATGATGCGTGATATTCAGCACCATGGTTACGCCGGGCAGGCCGGTAACGATGTGGTTAGCCCACAGCGGTTTGGACCGATCCAACATGGGCTCGTTAAGCTCGACGGTAAAGTCCAGCGCCTCCTGAAAGGATACACCTTCTGGTAATTCATGATGGGACAGGTGATTCTTAAGATCGAAATCGGGGTCGTCGATCCACTTAGGATGGGCCACGTTAAAGGGCACCATGGCTATCTTGCGTCTGTAGGCAGGCAGCAGGTGCATGCGCTCAGCGAAATGCTGATAGAAGCGTTCGTAGCTAAGCTCCCCTTCCAGAACATAGACGGAAGAGATATGCATAGGGCCACTTGCGCTTTCGGAGTAAAGGAATGCTGCGTCGGTGGCGCTAAGTCTCATAACGGGTACTCGGATCTAGTCAAATTTAAGCAAAGACATCGTATCACGCCCAAAGAGCCCGTTCCATTTTGCCCAGCCGCAATTATTTGAGCCTAATTTCAACCAAAACGCTATAATCCCGCCCCATGGCAAAATCCAAGACAACAAGAGTCAAGAGCGAGGCGGTAGATACCACCATCGTCGCTAATAAAAGGGCGCGCCACGACTACTTTATACAAGACACCTACGAGGCCGGCATTTCTCTGCTCGGCTGGGAGGTTAAGTCCTTGCGCATGAAAAGTGTGCAACTAGCGGACAGCTATGTGCTGCTAAAAGACGGCGAAGCCTTCCTGCTGGGTTGCCACGTCACGCCACTGAACACCGCTACCACACACGTCGTCGCCGACCCGGACCGCACGAAGAAGCTGCTATTAAAGAGCAAAGAACTGGCCAAGCTATTCCCATCCGTCCAGCAGAAAGGCTACACCTGTGTCGCCACCAAGCTGTATTGGAAGGGCCACTTGGTAAAAGCGCAGATCGCCCTGGGCAAGGGCAAACAAGATCACGACAAGCGCGCGTCGAAGAAAGACCAGGAATGGGCCGTAGACAAGCAGCGCATCGTGCGACACGCCAATCGCTAACTAGCTAGCACGAGCAAAACTCAGCACCCCACCCTCCCAACAAACCCAGCCACTCCCCACCAAGCAAACCAACGCGCTTGATATCAGGCTACAAGGCCCAATCTATGCTAGTATGAAAGATCACATTGGGGGCGATTAGGATTCGACGCCGGTATTGAAGCCCAAGGTGCATGC
>ERZ807291.8290-NODE-8290-length-11652-cov-13.571786_pt1 | contig 11652 bp, 9 predicted proteins | sample MGYA00521257_ERZ807291 | MGnify/ENA primary metagenome ERZ807291 (study PRJEB31413, sample SAMN03169783) | marine metagenome | biome: Marine; feature: Water; material: Subsurface seawater | place: North Sea | collected 2011-04-28 | depth 1 m m ...
TAAAAAAAGAAAATATTTAAAAAAAAGAATATATATAATATAAATATATAATGCAAATCTTTATTAAAACTCTAACAGGAAAAACAATTACACTTGAAGTAGAAGCTTCCGATACAATTGAAAATGTAAAGGCACAAGTTCAAGATAAAGAAGGAATTCCACCCGATCAACAAAGACTTATTTTCGCAGGAAAGCAACTAGAAGATGGTCGAACTCTTGCTGATTATAACATTCAGAAAGAATCAACTCTTCATCTAGTTCTTCGCTTGCGATAAATTTGTAAATAATTCTAATAGTTGATATATATCTGGTCTTTTTTTATATTTTAAATCAATACATTTTCTAAGAACTTTTTCTAGTTCTGGATTTTCACCTTTTATAATTCGTAATGATTTTAATACTTCATTACGAACTATGTTAAAATCATCAATATTCTTCTTAAATATATGTCCGGTCCACAATTCTATTAAAGTTACACCGATAGAATATATATCTGATTTGTGATTTAATATACCTTCTTCTTGTTCGGGTGCATAAAAACCAGTAGTTCCAACTATGTGGGATGTTTTATCTGTTTTTGGTTTATATTTACATGTTCCATAATCTATAATTTTTACATATAAATTTTCACCATCATCATGAATCACAAGATTATGAGGTTTTAAATCAGCATGAATAATACCTAAATTATACATAGATTTAACAGCTTTTAATACGGATATGGCAATACTGACTTTAACTTCTTCATTCATTGTGTAATTCCATACGGTTTTACCAATATGCATATTATAGTTACTCCGTGATATTTCACCTGTTTCTCTACCATTATTAATAGTATTTACTGCGTATTTATCTTTATTAATGTAGTGATATAAACTACCAGAATTAACATAATCCATTATAAGATAATAAGTAGTTTTATCTTCATTGTAAGAGTAACCATATATTTTCAACATTCTTTCTGAATAAGCTTTTGATCCAATATATAATTCGTTAATAAAATTAGTATCTAAATCACCATCTTCATCAATAATATATTCTTTTATGGCGACTATATTCTTTTTATATTTTCCTTTATAAACTGCTAAATTAGATCTATCAATTTCATCCTCAATAATAAGTTTATTGAAGTCAATGTACTTGTAATCAGACAATTTGTCCATAGTTTCATAAAAAAAAATTTTTTTAAATGTTTCAAATTTATTATTAATATTAAGACTACTTAAAACTCACTTACAACCTTTGCTAGAAACTCTTCGGGTGTGTGTGTGACACGACTTTCTCCTCTCATAATACCTACTAGGACATAGCCCGCGAACAAATCGTAGACCGGATTGAAACATTCTGTGAGAGACTCTACATTTTTCTTAAAGAACTCCCAAGCAGGTAGAATATCCTTGGGAATCGAATCCACATCAAAATCGGACGTGTGCACAAGACCACTTTGGAAGATGTCTACCGGTTCACGAAGAGCTTCCTCATCACCAGAGATAGCTTGTAGAATAATGTTCATATCAGTAAGACACTTGATAGAACCGACGCGGTCCTTCAATGTGACACCATTCTTGACTAGGGTGTCGCAGTAATTCACAGCGGCTGACTCACAACTCTTGACATTGAGACAATGTCCTGTATCATTGATAAGTTGTTCCATTCCGCGGAGATCAGATACATTCACACCGAGAAGAGATTGAGCCATAAGCATTACGGATTTGTAGTTAGCTCCGCGTCCGGCGGCCGGATTAACGAGGCCTTCTGCGAACTTATTCGCCGGATGCGTAGGAGACATGCGACCATATGCAAGCATAAATGCTGTGAACACAATGTTGTCGCTGAATGCGCCCGTGAACTTTGAGACGAGTGCGTCATTAAATCGCATTTTTGCCATATGCTCGGAAGGGATATCAACGAGCTTACCTTGTGCGTGAAAGCGGTCAAGAATAGCCTGAGCACCTACCTTATTGAAGGATTCGCGTGCACCTTCTGGAGTGATGTAGTCGCCCGCAAAGACATATTTCTGATTGACAGAAAGATTGCTTCCAGTATATCCACCCATGGGAGCGATTTGGAGAACATAGTCACACGACACACTTTCGAGTGCGGCGTAATCTGAGATAGTGAGATAAGACACGCTGGCGGTCATGTCCTTAATGATAATGTGTTCATATTCGCGGATCCACGCTGCGATAGCGTCGGCGGCAGTGACACCATCAGCTCCCGTGAAAACGAAAGTGATATCAAGATATGATGGATGGTTAGCAGCGGAAAGCTGACTAAGATAAGTCATCAAAAGAGCATCGTCGGTATCCTTGACACCGAAGTCAGTGAAAACGTGGATGATCGAAGATGCCATGATATATTTGTTGCGATACGAGTTTTGCGATACGAGTTATTTGCGATACGAGTTCTGCGATATAAAGCAGAGATTTCTTTGTTATACAATCAAGAACAAACAAAATCAAATTTATTTAAGATCTAATTAGTCTTCTTTACTTGGTAGAACAGAATCATCACACTCTGAACCTTCATCATCATCATCATCAGAATCAGAACCAACTAAATGATATAATACTCTATCTTTATTAGAATCATCATTAGGAGAATACATATAAGTTAAATCAACTATGATATCTTTTAGTAAATCTCTGTCAAGGGTAAATAAGAAATTTTCTTTTACCATATTCATATATGTTTCAATCATACTATCAATATCGGTAATTTTGATATCGTTATCTTTAATATATTTTGGTAAGATAGTGTGAATATTATCAGCATTAACTTGAACAATTTCCATTTATACATACATATATTTTATTTTATTAATATTTAAACTAATTATAATATTTATTACAACTATTTGATACATTATAAGGAGGTATTAATTTTCTTCTTTTATAAATACTGTTCATACAAATTCCATATTTATTTTTATATATTTGTGATTTATTTGAATATTTTTTCTTTAATGTTTTAATACATTTACAATATTTTTTATTTAATTCTTTTTCTAAAATTTTATTATCTTTTTTTGATATTTTTTTTGTTTGTTTTTTTTCAATAAGTAATTTATATTTATCTTTACTTAATTTACTTTTTAATAAATATTTTTTTTTAGATTGTTTTTTAGGCATTATAATATATTATATATAATATATGAATATAATATTAATAATTATATTAATTAATATAATATTAATAGTGTCATTAAAATATAGTATTTATTTGGCACTATTCTTTTTAATAATGTTGAGTGTGTATATGATTAAATTTTATTATAATATAGATAATGTGTTAGAAGGATATACAAATAAAAGTAATTTTGAAGAAGAATATAGAAGAAATTTTTTTAAATTATTAAATAAAAATGTTAAAACAGAGATAGATGAGAATATATTATTTAATAGTATTATGGGTAATTTTAAAGAATTAATGAAATTATTAAATGTAAGAGATGATGTGGTTCCAGTAAATCAGATGTGTAAAGGAGAATTTAGTGATTGGAAAAAGTGTTCAAAGACATGTGGGCGAGGAAAGAAGACAAGGCGATTTAATGAATTACAAAAAGCAGGTAAGACAGGTATAAAATGTATATATGAGAATGGACAAGAACAATCAGAAGAATGTTTTGAAAGAATATGTAATGACGGTGAAAATTGTGAAGGTGATATTGATTGTTTAAGTGGTTATTGTGATAGAGATAGAAATACATGTTCATATAGAAATATGTGTTCTATCAGTCAGACTTACAATTGCAATTTTCAAGAATGCAAAGCACTAAATGATGAATTTGGAGAATATTCATATAATTTAGAGAAAAATCAATGTGAAAATATTAGAAAAAATGGTTATTTAGTGAAAGATGCAATTGGTGTTGGTGAAACAAGAGACATATTTAAAGAATTAAATAATTATATAAAAGATTATAATACTGCTTTCTCAAAAAATACTATGGATAAACTTTCATCCACATTGTGTAATAATTTAGAACTAAAAAAACATTCTGATAATTGTAATACAATTAAAGGTGATGATGCGTGTAATGGTGCCTATGAAATTAAGGGGAATTTAATAAAGAATAAAGACAATATTTATCCTTGTTTTTATGATAGTGATACTCAACAATGTCTATCATTATTAGATAGTAAAAATCCTGTATCATGTTCAAATGTATTATATTGTAATAATGGATCAATTACAAATAAAGATAGTATTGTTTGTAGTGCAATTACTAATTATGCTAACTCTGTACCATATTATAAGAAAATAGGTAATACTCAACAAACATCTGGATGTATTGTTAATAATATAGAAAAATCTTCATCTATATGTGGTACATTACACTCACCTTGTAGTACTGGTGAAACTTCTATATATAAATCACCTACATCTAATAATCAACCATGTAGGCCAAATGAATAATTCACTAATGAAAATAATTATGTATAATATATATATATGTATACAATTTTAGTTGGTATTATATTATTATCATTAATTTTTATTATATCATTTTATATATTTCATAAATATAAATATTATGAATATCATATATTTATTCCATTAGTTATATCATCTATAATAATAATTTATTTAATATATAAATCAAAAATAATAGAAGGAAATATAGAAAAAGATATATTTTATGCATTTAATGAATCACTTCCAACAACAGATGAAATGGATTTTCCATTAAATAAATTCTCAAAAATATTAAAAATATTAACATCACAATTAACTAATCAAGAAAAATATGGTGATCAAGAAGAATGTAAAGGTAACTTTGTTTTAAATAAATTAACTAATAAAACATGTGGACAAGGATTTAATGAAAGAGTATATAAAATAACATCACCAGGTGATAACTGTTTACATACAGAATTATATAAAGAAAAAGTTCCATTGAGATTATGTAATTATGATGAAAAATGTAATATAGATGTTGATTGTAAATCAGAAAGATGTGATAATGGTTTTTGTTCATTTGATTTACAATGTAATCCTGAAATGACTCAAACATGTGATTTTGATGGTTGTATGAACTTAAATGATAAATATGATGATATTGATAAATATATTTATAAGGATGATAAATGTACTAAAAATCCATGTAATAAAGATACATATGTTATGTGTAATGATTTAGATTGTGAAAAGTTAGGATATGAATATAAATATAATACTGAAGATAGTATATGTGAAAAAATGAATTTATCACAATCAGATTCAAATGTTGATATAGATGATTATAACGCTCGATTAACTATTATGGAAAATTTAAAAGATAAATGGGTATGTTCAAATATACCAAGTAGTTGTGGTGATAAATGTTCAGAAAATAATTGTTATGTAGATACAAATATTAATAATATAACAGGTGATATATCTGTAAAACAAGTATATACTGATAAAAATAATTATTATGTATATGAAAATGGTATATGTAATGTAGATAAATGTATAGCATATTTAAATGATGGTGAATGTATTCCATCAAAGTGTTCATAATCACAAATATTTTCCTCTAAGATATTGAAGAATCTCCATAAGAATAACACAATCCATTTTATTATATTCAATTATTTCAGAAATCTCATTATATCGTTTGAGTGGTATATTTTTATCTTTTTGTAAACATAATTCTTTAAATTTAATCATGGCATCTAATCCATTATCAGTTTCAGACCATGTAGATTTAATCATACCATGTTTATACATATTTTTACCGATTGTTTTCAATGAAAAATTAAAACAATTTTTAATAATAATAGGTTCTTGTCTATAATAATGTAATAAGTCTATTAATATCATTCTAGGTAATTTAATATCAGGAAATCTTTTATGAATATTTTCAATATATGTTTTCTCTGCATGACCCCAATGATATATTTTTATATTATCATATTTTGATATAAAATTAATCCAATTATTTATATTTTTCTTTTCTGATTCAATATTTAATTCTTCAATAGTGAAATCTTTGAAAGTATATTCATTATGATTCATAATAATTAAACCAATAATACATATATTTGGTAATTCAGCTGCTTGATTATTATTAAAATAATTACCTTTTGTTTCTAAATTTAATACAGATTCTATATCTAATATAAATTCAATAGTGGAAGGATATAAAATTTCTTTAAAATCTCTTGATATATTTCTAGGTTCAATTATTAAATTATCATATTTATTCATATGGATAATTTTTTCTTGAATAATTCTAGTCGTTGAATCTTTTAATTCATATAAATTTGTTAATAAATATAAATTATCCCATGTATTTATACCTATATTTATTAATTTATTTCTATCATCATATGATATCCTCCATATAAGTGTTATTTCTTTTATTTTTTCTGCTAAATGTTTTTTTTCAGTTTCCCAACAACTTTGTTTATTATTCATATTGGGATATAACTCGATACATGAAGGTTTTGGTAATAAAATTAATTTATTTTCTTTTAATATATTAAGCCAATTTATACCTTTAATAATTTTTGATATAAAAATATCTTCAAAAATAACTAAACCGATATAATTTTTCTTTTCTAATAATTTATTATTATATTTATAATCTTTACCGAATAAAAAATAAAAATTATTTCTTTTAATATATTTTCTCAATGCAGAATTAAATGAATATAAAGAACATTTATTATAAAAAACATTATATGTATTACATATTTCACGACAACCAGATTTAAAATTCAATATTTCAGGAACTATATTAATTATTAAATATTCATTATTATGAATTATATCCAATGAAATATTATTTATATCAGGGAAAATAGAAATAAATAATTTTTTTTTTATCATAATATCACATTTAACGAATAATTTATATTTATCAGATATTAATAATGGATTAATAATTAATGGATCATTATTATATATTTTTTTTATTGTTTGATCTATATTATTATATTTTGTGAATAATAAATCAGGATAATACTCACGTGATTTTTTTATAATATTATCTATAAAATCATTAATATAATCTGATGAAACTTTATTAACATATTTATTAAAATAATTATTAATATCTTGTTCAAAATTTAACGAATTATTTAAATGTGATTGTAATTTAAAATAATCACAAACAGGGTCATTATTAATATAATTACGGAGTAATTTAAATTCTCTTATATCCGAAAGATACTCCATATTTTTAAATAATATATATTAAAATAAGATAATTAATTTATTTAATTCTTTTAGTTTTTTTCTTTTTAGATAATTTTTTAATACGAAGGTTTTTAGAACCTGATTCACATTCTACTTTTTCCCAAGAACCAGATTTTTCTGTTGTTTTTGGTATTATATCACTAATATTATGACCACCACCACTAGGTGCCGACATTAACCAATTATCTTTATCATGTTCATTGGTTATTGTATAATATGTTGGCATACCTATTGGTCTGACACAATCACCTACTTTCCAACTAAATGTTTCACCACCTTTATTTTTTAATTTATATTTGTTTTTAGATTTATTTTTAGTTTTTTTAGATTTACCACCGATTGTATCTTGGTCTCCTATATCAATAAATATGACATCTATTAACATATTTAAGAATGAATTAGGTAGTTCCATAATTTTTGTAGCATCATTTCTTGATATTTTTAATGTTGGGTCTAAAAATCTTGCAACATATTTTATTATAGACTTTAAATCTTTTTTATCTTGTTTAGAATAACAATTAATATATTTTTTTGCATTCATTAACCTATCATAAACACTCCTTATATAATATTTATCACTCATTATATATATTAATTATATATTAAATTTTTCTTTAATTTCAGGATAATCATTATTTAATATATTTTTAATTGGTTTAATTTTATATAAATCTGAAAATTTCATATATGTATCATAAGTATTTGGTTTATCAATATGTTCATTTTTAACAACTATATTACATAAATCATAAACACCTTCACTATTCAAATGATGATATAATAATATAATTGTCGTATCATCATTTAAATCTTGCATATTATATTTAAAAATTATATTGTGTTTTAATTTACTAGAAGTTTGTTCGGAATATTTACTAGATATTAATAAAAATCCTATATCAGGTAAATATTTATTTGTCAAATTACATAATATTTCTAAATCAAATGGAGATATTTTATAATTATCACTTATAATATAATCTTTCAGAGTATTTAATGATTTCCCATAATCAAAATACATTTTTATATTTTTAAGAAATTCTTTATCTTTTTTCTTTAATTTAATTTCAGTTAATATTTCTTGTTTTATTTTAATATAATTAATTAGATCACCTCCTTCATTAAATAAATTATTAAAAGTATGTTCTAATGGTAAGAAATCTATATTTTTACCGAAATAAAACCATACAGATGCATCATCTTTAAATAATTTATAAATAATATTAGGTATACCATTTAGAATGGATGATATATTTTTAGGTTTACTATCAGAAACGGGTGTATCATTATTTTTATCATAAAAATTTATATCTCTAACAAATTGACTACTATATTTAAATATTTCATCTAAAAATAGATTATTATATTTAAGATAATTAAAAAATATTTCATTAGATTTTTTAGTTTTATATAAATCACTGATACTGATATTATTTTGTAGAATATTATTTATAACATCAATATCTTTGTGTATCATAAATAATTCAACAAATTTCCATATAATTTTATTTATTAATAATTTATTATCATTTTTATAAATGGAAGTTTCTTTTACGTATAATTTACATTTATTTTCATCATAAACGCACGGATATTCACATACATCTTCTGTATTATTAAAACAAATTGAAGAATTTCTATCATTTATATGGTCTTTAAATTGTTTATTAGATAATACTTTAACAATATTATCTTTAAAATTATGAACCATATCATATAAATATTGTTGTTTATCAAAATTTATTAAAATATCATCATTAGAAATTAATTTCATAATCTCTAAATAATTAACATCAATATAAATAGTATATAATCCTTTATATTTACTTTGTTTTATATCTCTTACAATACCTGATATATTTTTTGATAATTCTAATCCTGGGAAATAATAGTCTTTTTCTATAAAATTTAATGTTTTACCTTCATGATCTTTTTTAATTATTTTAAAAGGAAAAAAATCACCTACTGTAAATTTAGGTTGATCAGTGTAGAATTCTGATAATATTGTTTCATTTTTAAGATAAAATATAATATTTTGAATCATTAATGATGTAATATGATTAATATAACTTATATTAGCATTATATTTAGATCTACTATCATTTTCTGGTATAAATCTTTGAACATATTTATCTAATGTGTAAATATTTGTATTACCTAATATTGGTAGTTTTAACATAGTTGATTTATTGTATTCAATGGGTTCAATTGGTATATAACTATCATTTTTTAAAACAATATTAACTAATTTACCACCTTCTATAATTAATCCAGACGGTTTCATATATCTTTTTAAATTTTTAATATCTTCATCAGTTGTATATTTAATATATTGTCTATATGAAGGTAATTTATCATCAAAATCATATATTAATTCGAATTTAATATCTTTATAAGATTTTAATATATTAGTTGGTACAATAGGAAATATACATTTATCTTCTGTTATTATATGAGATATTTTACAATAATTATCAACTAATAAATATTTAGGTTTATATTTAGGATATATTTCATTTATACATGATACTAAATCTAAATCATCTTTATGTTCTCTTATATAGATACTATTTATAGATATATTTATCCCTGATAATATATTATTTATATATTTATTAATATCTTTATTTTTGCAGATATTATGTTTAAAATCACAATCTATTTTATTAGGAATATCTGATTTATTATAATAATAAATTGGTTCATAATAATCATTATATTTATATATAAAATGATAAATAACATCCTGTGATAAATCATATTTATTTAATGGTAAACGTAGATTAATACTTTCATCAGTATTCTCGAATATCATATAATTTTTATTAGTAATTTCGCATATTAATGGTATTAAATATTTATAATCTTTTTTTTCATTGCTTAACAGATACTCAATATAATTATTTTTAGAAATTATTAGATCATAAATAAATTTAACATTATATTTATTTTCTGTTTTATTCATATAGTTTGTGAATCCATTAACAAATTTATAAGCATTATCTGTTGATACTTGATTTATATTATTTATATTTATTTTTTGAGAAGCTAAATACTTAATAAATTTACTAAATGATTTATTTATTGATGTTATATGAGTTTTTGGTATATTTATATTAGTGAATTGTTTCTGATATTTTTTTATATAATCTAAAAAGAAAATAATATCATAAGCATTGTATTCTTCATTTTTAAATAATTGAACAATATTTCCTTCACCAAGTTTCATAAATAAGAACAGAGAATTATCATCGGTTAATTTAGGCATAATTATTTCATTTATATAATCCATATGATTATTTAATAAATGTAATTTCATTTTGGAGATAATATCTTTACCTTCTTTTTTAATACCAGAAATCATTTGATTGACATCTTTTAAACTCTTAGTATATGGAAGATTTGTGTAATTTTTAATAATTCTTTGTTCAATTCTATCTAGTAATTCTTTATCACTTTCTTTACCAATTTTATTTAATGTATCCTTATAATTTTTATCTAAATTCGCGAAAGCATATATTAACGAATTATTATTTTGTTTTACACCATATTTTATAAATCCACCAAGAAGATTATCTTGTAGAGTTTCATCATGATTAAATAGTTTTTGTAATTTTACATGAACATGACCAAATAAATTTATATTACAAGGAGTTAAATTAGATAATAAAATTTTATTTGTATCTGCTTTTTTCTGAGTTATTACAGGTTTATCACCTTTATTTTTAAAACAACAAGGTAATCTATATCCATCAACATTATATTTTTCATTAATAAATCCAGGTGCTAAACGATTAACATACTTTTGATATATTTCATCTAAATCTTCATTAGTAATATTATACTTTCCAGAATATATTTCTTTATAAAAATCATTAATATCTAGTTGTAGTAATCTTTTTTTATTCTCTGTATCAGAACCTCTTATTTTTGAAATAATTTCTTGTTTTAAGTTATCATTAGATATTTCTTTCCAAAAATCATGTGTTTTAGTGTTACCTTGTCTATCAATAATAAATTTATCAGTTTCACCTCTAAAATTTAAACTAACAATATTATCTAAATATTTATGTATATCTCTCGGATGAACTGGTACTTTTCTAGATATATCCCAATATTTAGGACATATATAATTTATATTTGTATTATCTGATATTCTACTTTGTTCTAAACTTGCTGAATATGATTTTAAATCTTCATCATAATTTATATTATCTGAATTTAATTTAGATATCATTTTATCCATTGGTAATGCCATATATTGTTTTCTTTCTGAATAAGTTAATGGAACTTCTTCATTTTTAGAATTTAATTTAGTAGCAGTTAATAATATATCATTTTTATCTATTTGTTGTAATTTGCGATCAGATACTGGTATAGGCATTCGTGAACCTTCATTATTAGTACATCTTTTAGAATATTCAACTTTTTTATTTGGTTTGTAAAGATCTTTATCAGCATTTT
>ERZ807291.8293-NODE-8293-length-11651-cov-3.639272_pt1 | contig 11651 bp, 9 predicted proteins | sample MGYA00521257_ERZ807291 | MGnify/ENA primary metagenome ERZ807291 (study PRJEB31413, sample SAMN03169783) | marine metagenome | biome: Marine; feature: Water; material: Subsurface seawater | place: North Sea | collected 2011-04-28 | depth 1 m m ...
CATGGCCAACAATAAAAGGAAGTCTTCAAGGAATTAATAATTGGAGCTCAGCAAGCTCTTTAAATGAAAAAGAAAAAGATATTAGGGATAGAAAGCTAAAATATTCAATTAAATTTAAAGCCTCTAGCTTTGAGGAAATATTAAGCGACCAAGAATTACTAAATTTTGCACTTAATGGCGGTAGGTCAGCATTCAAAGAAAATTGTGCCGCATGCCATGGAACAGGAGCAGCTGGAGGCAAAGGATTCCCTAATTTAAATGATGATGATTGGCTTTGGGGTGGAAAATTAGAAGACATATATACAACTTTATTATATGGAATTAGAGCTAATCATGAAGATACTAAAATATCCATGATGCCCTCTTTTGGTAAAGATGAAATTTTAAATAAAGAAGAAATAAATGATGTAACTCAATATGTTAGATCATTATCAAAGATTGACAAACATAATGACAAACATAATGAAAAATACAATGAAAAGGGCAAAAAAATATTTACCGCTAATTGTGCAGTATGCCATGGTGATAATGGTAAGGGCAATAAATCAGTAGGAGCTCCTAATCTAACTGACTCAATATGGCTTTACGGTGGCAGTGAAGATGAAATCAAGCATACTATATATTATTCAAGATATGGCGTAATGCCACATTGGAATGAAAGACTGAGTGACGCTACAATTAGACAATTAACCATATATGTTCACTCTTTGGGTGGAGGTGAGTAATTTATGGAAGAGCAATATCAAAAATTAGAACAAAATCTTGTAAAAGATTGTCTAAGAAATAAATTGCATCATAGTATCATATTTCAAGGAATAAAAGGTATTGGAAAATCTAAATTTGTACAAAATTTAGCTAAAAAAATCACTAATAATAAGGCTGAGCTAGAAAATAACCCTGATATTCTGCTAATAAAAAAAGAGCTAAACAGCAAGGGTGAAGAAAAGCGTGATATTACAATTGACAAAGTCCGAGAAATTAATAATTTCTTAAATCTTAGCTCTTCTAGTTCATAATATCGTATCATTATCATTGACTGTATTGATGATCTAAATCACAATTCTGCAAATGCCATATTAAAAAACTTAGAGGAGCCCTCTTCGCAGGTTTTCTTCTTTCTAATTAATCATAATCAAGAAAAAATACTAGATACCATTAAATCGCGCTGCAATATTATAAAGATTGACAAACCTTCATACGATAATTTTTGCCAGATGGTCAAAAAAAATACTATAAATATTAGCGAACACGAATTATCTTTATTGTTTGAAATATCAGAAAGCTCAATTGATCAAGCATTAGAATTCTATAAAAATGATTCTTTTAAGATATATCAAAATATCGTCAATATATCTCTAAAAAAAACATTAAATGATCTAAATAAAAATATATTTTTATCAGATTTAATCAAAAAAGATAAAAATTTACTATTAACTCAACAATTAGTAAATTTATTTTTGAAAAAAATTTTTAAAAAATCTAAAATATTATTTAGAAACGAGTTATTTGATGGAGAAGAATTTCTTCTTGGTCAATATTTAAAAAATAATAATATTGATAACATTTTTGATAAATATGACAATATTAATAAAATTTTTTATGAAACAAATAGATTGAATTTAGATAAATTACATAGTTTAAATAATATTTTTAATAATTTATAAATTATGACTAAAAAAATACAAACAGCAATAGGTCTAATGAGTGGAACATCTATTGATGGTATTGATGTATCTCTGATCAGAAGCGATGGTCACTCAATTACAGAAAAAGAATTTAATAATTATTACCCGTATGACAAAGAACTAAAAAATACTTTACGAAATATCATCAACAAAGCAGAATTGTCACTAAAAGAAATCAAAGATGCAGAATTAAAAATTACCAATCAACACATAGAGGCAATTGAAAATTTTATAAATCATAATAATTTAAAGAAAAAAGATATTGATTTAATAGGTTTTTCAGGTCATACAATATTACATGATCCAAAAAATAGTATTAGCTGGCAAATTGGCAATGCACAATTACTAGCAAGTGCTACAAAAATTAATGTAGTTGCTGATTTTAGAATAAAAGATGTAATTTATAGCGGACAAGGTGCGCCTTTAGTTCCAATATATCATCACGCCCTATTTTCTAACCATAAGAATAAACCAATAATTATTTTAAATATTGGCGGAGTGTCAAATATTACATATCTTCAGGATGATAATATTAATAATATTATAGCCTGTGATATTTGTTTTGGTAATGCGCCAATGGATGATTTAGTTTACAAATTTAACGGCGGAGAATTTGATCGCGATGGCGAAATGGCCAAGAGTGGTGAAATTGATTATGATCTAGCTGAAAAAATTCTAAAACAAGAATATTTCAGTAAAAAACCACCAAAATCTCTCGACAGAAATCATTTTCACCAAATATTAAACGAAAAATTACTTTCAAAATTTAATAAAAGCGAAATATCAAATACTCTAAAAACAATTTGCTATATTATTACTAAAAGCCTAGAGATTGAAGTTAAAAGACTAAAAATAAAACCAAAAGAAATTATTGTTTGCGGTGGAGGCAGAAATAATGATACTATAATGCAAATGCTACAAGAAAATTTTAAGAAAATTAAAGTTTACAATATAGACGACTTTGGCTTTAATGGTAATTTTATTGAATCTCAGGCATTTGCTTTTTTGGCAATCAGACGCAGTAAAAATCTTCCTATTACCTTTAGTAACACTACTGGACTTGATATAAATCAAGCAAAGGAAGAGTCAATAGATGGTGGAGTAATTTATAATTTTTAAAAATTATTTTTAATTTATAATCCAGAAACAGCATTTGCTGGAATAAAAATATAATAGCTGCCTTTATTATTCATTCTGGCCGCTTTTTGCTCATATTCTTTACCGCTACCAAAAAAAATATCTCCGCGCACAGCACCTTTTATAGCACTCCCTGTATCTTGAGTAACTAATAACTTGTTATAAAAACTTCTTGATTTTCCTTTTGCTTTAACCTCAAGCCATATTGGATAACCGTAAGGCAAAATATTTTTATCAATCGCTAATGATCTCTGGGCTGTAAGGGGAACCATCTGCGCACCGATAACATTATTATTATTAGATATTTTAAAATAAATATAAGATTTATTTAAATTCATAATTCTTTGACCTTCTTTTTTGTTGCTTCTAAGCCAAGATTTAATAGAATTATAAGAGTAATCATTACTAGCAATTACATTATTTTTTATCATATACTGACCAATAGAACGATAGTTTTTATTATTTTTACCATCATAAGATAATTTTATAATATCGCCATTTTCTAATTTAATTCTGCCAGTTCCCTGTATATGCATAAAAAATAAATCCACATTATCTTTTACATACAGTAATTCCAAACTTTTATCTTTTAAAGCACCATTTTCAATATTTTTTCTACTATATTTAGTATAATCATCTGGTTTTGCATAAACTGGATATTGGTAAATTTCAGTTTTTTCCATACTGCCCTCAAGTAACGGTTCAAAATAGCCAGTAAATTTACCAACATAATTACCAGATCTTGTTGAAACTTGAAAAGGCACAAACCAATTCTCGAAGAAGTTTTTGATCTGAGAATTATTAGTATATTTAATTAAATTTCCAATATGACAAACATCCCTGAAATCTTCTACCTTTATTTTACCTATTTTATTGCCAATATTATCATAATCAGACATTTTTTTAAACCTTTTACATGAATTTAAAAAAGACATCAAGGCTGATTTATGATTATCTTTACTCCAATTTTGTAACTGTGAGTATTCAACTCTTTTTAATTTAAGATTGCCATTTCCATAAATAGTGCTTTTAGCAGAATAAGAGCATGAAAAAACCAGTAACAATAGTAGTAAAATTTTTATTTTGTTAAAATATACCATTATTTTACCTAATTTCATGATTGCGCAACTGATTAATTAATATTTTAATAGCTTCTAAAGCAGAATAATTTCTAATTTGATCCCTGTCTCCTTTAAAATTAAACTTTTTACTAATTAGGTTATTATTTTTCTTAAAAAACGATGAAATATAAACTAAACCGACTTCTTTTTTACTGTTATCAGAATTAGGACCAGCAATTCCAGTTACTGCAATGGAAAGATTTGAGGTGGAGTCGTTAAGAATAGAATTTTTTGCCATTAATTCCACAACTGCTTTACTAACAGCGCCATTATTTTTAATAATATCCTCATGAATATTTAATAAATTCATTTTTGATGTATTGCTATAAGTCACTAATCCATAATTAAAGATCTCAGAAGCTCCAGAGATTGATGTAATTAATGAAGATATTAAACCGCCAGTGCAAGATTCGCAGGTTACAATAGATATTTCTCTATTTTTTGCTAAGCTAATTAGATCTTGAGCTAAATTTTTTAGATCTTCATTGTAATTATTCATTATTATTTAATTAAATTTACTGCGAGATTTTAAGGCAATATCCAAAGTGCCCTCATCTAAATAATCTAATTCAGCACCAATTGGAATGCCATTTGCTAATTTTGAAATCTTAATATCAAATTCTTTTAACAGCTCTAATAAATAATAAGCGGTTGTTTGACCTTCAATCGTTGGATTAGTTGCAATTATAACCTCTTGCACTGCTGAATTTTTAATTCTAGAAATTAGAGAATTAATATTAAGATCTTCTGGCCTTCTGCCTGACATAGCACATAAGGAGCCGCCCAGAACATGATACTTACCATTAAATATTGCCGCTTTCTCCATTGCCCATAAGTCAGATATCTCCTCTACAACACAAATTATTGAATTCTCTCTTTTAGCGTTACTGCAAATAGAGCAAACTTCACTAACATCTAGATTGTGACATATTTTGCAATTTTTAATATTATTTTTAACTAATTGCAATACATTGATTAAAGGAGACATTGCTGCTTCTTTATCTTTTATCAGATGCAAAGCTATTCTCTTAGCTGATCTAGAGCCAAGTGAGGGTAATTTTGATAATATTTTTATTAAGTTACTAAGATCACTATCTTGCTGCATTGTAAAATAATGTTAAGTTATTAAAAATTTATTTCTAGATATATAATATTTATATCAAAATTATACATATTTTTTATTATTGTAGCACATAATGCATTAAAGTAATATAATTTTTATTGCAATGTTAAGAACTTTGCACAAACTATTTACCAATATTTAAATATTTTAAATTAAAAAAGTTAAATTAATATAAAAAAATAAAAAAATATTGCTTTTTTAACTATTTAATTTATCATTTGTTTTGAAGGTTAATTATTTATAGTTTTTTATTAAATTAACTTATTAAATATAATTAAATTTCTATTATGCGCCCTTAGCTCAGCTGGATAGAGCAACAGCCTTCTAAGCTGTGGGTCAGACGTTCGAATCGTCTAGGGCGCACCAAATTCAATTCTCTTGAGAAACTCTTCAATGACAAAGCATATCAAGAAATATATAAAAATTTATTTCCAAAAATATATTTTTTTATTATCCGTTATTGCTATATCACTATTTTACTCAGAATCAACTCAGGCCAAAGAAATAAATTATCAAATTGAAATATCTGGCAACCAAAGATTGGGTGAAGATATAATAAAATCATATCTTAATATTAATAAACTAAAAAACGGTGATTTAAATATAATAAACCAATCGTTAAAAATATTATATGAAACTGATCTCTTTAATAAAGTAAATATAGAAAAAGAAGATAATAAAATAATTATTAAAGTAACTGAAAATCCAATCATTAAAGATATTATTTTTAGTGGGAATAAAAAAATTGATGACGATATATTACTCGATGAAATAAATCTTAAAAAAAGATCTAATTTTACCAAATCTAAAATAGAGTCTGATATTAAAAGAATTAATAATATCTATATAAAAAGTGGTCGTTTTCTAACTAAAATTGACCCTCAAATAAAGCAAGAAGAGCAAAATCGTATTACCTTAATTTTTAAAATATCAGAAAACAAAAAAGCAAAAATTAAAGATATTCAATTTACTGGTAATAACAACTTTAGCAACCAAGATTTGCTTGATGAAATAACTACCAAAAAATCAAAATGGTATAAATTTTTCAGTAGCAGTGATTCTTATGACTCTGATCGAGTTGAGTTTGATAAAGAAAAATTGCGCATTTTTTATAATTCAAAAGGATACGCTGATTTTCATGTAATTCTTGCTAATGCACAAATTAATAAAACGAAGGATGGATTCTTTCTAAACTTTCTTATTGAAGAAGGAATAAAATATAACTTTGGCAAAATATCAATAACTAATAACATAAAAAAGTTTGATAAAGATTTATTAAGAAAACATATTTTAACCAAGGAAGGAAAAATATATAATGCTAACTTAATAGATAATACTATAGATAAATTTACCGATATTTTATCTGAAAATAGCTATGCTTTCACTAAAATTAACCCAGTTATTACAAGAAATAAACAAAATAAAACTATTGATCTAGAATATGTTTTGCAAGAAACTCCCAGAATTTATATAAATGAAATAAATATTAGTGGCAATAATAGGACATTAGAAGAAGTAATAAGGAGAGAATTAAGAGTTAGAGAGGGAGATCCTTATAATATCAGCAAAATTAATAGATCAAAGCAAAGAATAAATAATTTAGGATTTTTTGAAAGAGTTAATTTCAAGACTAATAGAATAGGAAATAGTAATAAAATTAATATTGAAATAGAAGTAAAGGAGAAGAAAACTGGAGAATTAAATTTTGGCATTGGCTACTCATCGGTAGATAGAGCAACTGGAAATATAGGCATAAAAGAACGAAATCTGTTTGGAACAGGACAAGAGTTATCAATAAATACCCAAAAATCATATTCTCGATTTAATAACCAGCTTAATTATACTAAACCTTGGTTTATGGGTCGAGAAATATCAGTGGGAGTTGATTTATTTAATTCACAGCTTGGTAAATTAGATACATTAGTTTATGATCAAAACTCAGAAGGAATATCATTTAGGGCTGGATATGCAGTATTAGAGCATGTAAATCATTTCATAAAATATTCTTATAAAGATGAAAATATCTCTAATGTTGCTGACAGCGCGTCCCAAACCATCAGAAATCTAGAAGGTCAATTTGTGAACTCATCTATAAGTCACAGTATAAATTTAGATAAAAGAGATAATAGATTTGAGCCAAGCGAAGGATATTTTATGCGATTATCACAAACCTATGCTGGAGTTGGAGGTGATATTAAATATTTCAAACAAGAAGGAAATGCTAATTATTATATACCATTTATTGATAAAAAATTCATTTTGAAATTCTCTGGTCGTTTTGGTCATATTGACGGTATTGGTCAAGATGTAAAAAGTAATGATAATTTTATATTGGGCGGCAATAGTTTTCGTGGCTTTGAATATGCTGGATTAGGACCAAGAGCTATAAACAGCAATGGAAGCGCTATAAATGGTGATGCTATTGGTGGAAAAACATATTATGTTAGCACAACAGAATTAAAATTTCCTTTAGGTCTACCAAAAGAGGTTGGTATAAATGCATCATTATTTCATGAAATTGGAACATTAAAATCAGTAGATAACATTAACAAGGAAAATACAGAAATAGCAGATAGTGGATCACTCAGATCTTCTTATGGATTAAGTATTATATGGTCATCTCCAATGGGGCCAATTAGGTTAGATTTTTCAAAAATTGCCAAGGCAGAAAAATATGACAGAACTGAAAATTTTAGATTCAGCTTTGGTAGCTCATTCTAGGCTGCAGCAGCATTATGTTGATCTCGCTGCTGTGGCGGCAATAAAGGAGAAAATTCTGGCCTCTCAATAAAAGGTACCGGGTTTAGTAAATCTTTTCCAATATCGTTCCTAGATCCACCTAAACATTGACTATCACCTGCCTCACTTGATTCAATATCAAAACCCTTAAGGTTTAAATAATTACTTACCACTCCAGCAACTATTACAGGAAGCCCAGTTCCTGGGATTGGATGATGATCAACAGATCCAGTATTACCTCCAAAATTTTGAGCATCTCTTTTTATGATTTGTGAAACTACTTTTTTATTTACAACAACTTTATCACCCTTCTCTTTAGTTAAATTTTCTAGCATCAAAGCGTTAAATATAGAAGTAGAAATATCAAAAATATTACTATCACTAAAAAATTCTGTAGAGCTGTCTTTTATGCTCAAAACTATATCAGGAATAATTTCATATTTAAAAGTATTATAAAAATCTCTAGATTTTGTCGAAGAGGAATCTAGGTCAATTTTAGCAGAAAGATATTCAAGTACTTTATCACAATTCTGACTTAATTCTTTTGTTTTGAAGTTAACATCAATATTTGCACATATATTTTGTGTAAATCTGCTTGTTGCATCAAATTGATGTAATTTATTAGTGTGATAATCATTTGCTTTATTAGTTACAAGGCTACTTTCCTTTTCAACCCTAATACTTCTAACGCTATGATGATAAGTATTACAATTAATACTTTTATTAAAATCGCATACTTTATGGAGCTGTTTTTTAATTATATCTTTAACAGCATTTTGGTTATTTTCTAAAAATGATTTCGAATATTTATCAAAAACTGCAACTAGTGTTTCAGTAATAACATAATCTTTTTTATTATACTTAAAACCTAAATCTGAACATGATTTTTGCATTATGCCTTGAACTAAATTAAATTTTTTAGGATTTAATTCTCTGCAAAATTCAATTTCTTGCTGCTGAACCATTGATAATTCCTCAATAGAGTTCCTGCCTAATTCATCATCAAGAGAAGTTCTGAAATAAGCAGCGCTAGCAGATAAAACTGAACCAATAGCAGGAGTAGCAGCAAAAAGCGCTCCTGAAAACTCAAGAGCAGCGGCGGCAGGAGGGATATTATCTACGAGTTCCTTAATTACGAGCTCCTCGTAATGAGGTAACGTAGTAGAACTTGCAGCAAAAGCTGCAAATAAAACATTGACACCGGCAGCGGAATTATTTACTATTGTCGAAGATTTTGACATACTTCCAAATTCACGATGTATATTTTGTAGATTTAATAAAAAATTATTTAATTTATTAGAATCTGATTTAATTTCATTTAGTTTAGTGATGTTTTGCTGAATTTTATCGTCTTCTATAACTCTTGCACCATTACTTTTTAATTTTTGTAATTTTACCTTGAATTGATCTTCATTTATTTTACTTTGCAGATAAGACTTTGAAAGATATAAAATTGATGAATTGCTACTGCAAAGATCATTAATTTCTCTTAGATGTGCTTGAAACTTTTTCTGCATTCTGTGAGCCATTCTAGCTTTCACTCTAAGCATTTGTCTATCAACATCTTCTCTATTAACAGCTCTAGCAGTTTTTGATAATTGATTAGCGCCAACAGAAAAAAGGTTGCATGTAATTGCTGCAGCAACAAGACCTGCAGGAATAGGTGCGCCGGCCGTCAAAAATCCTAACCCAAGAACTCCAAGGCCAACACCCGCATAGGTGGCATATTTTCTAACCTTATTAGAATTAGATAGAATAGCTTTAGAATTTGCCCGAAATCTAGAATTTTCATAAAAAATAGTCTTGAATCCTGCATCGAATCCAGCATAAGCAATAATAGCGCCACCTACAATAGGATTAACAGCACAAAAAACACCGCCAGCCAAGAGCATATTCCACGAAAAAGATAAAGAGTGCCTAAGTGAATTTTTTCTACTATTAGGCAGTCCACCATGCACAATAAAATTTGCTATGTCTTTATCAAAACCACCTTGAATTCTAACTTGTGAAGGTATATAAACTTTGCTAGGCATTTAATATTTCAATTTTGATTTACAAAAATCATTGATTTGACAAATTTGACATTTTGGCTTTCTTGCTATGCAAATATATCTACCATGTAAAATTAACCAATGATGGGCATATTTTTTATATTCTTTTGGAATTTTTTTTAACAGACCCTGTTCAACTTTTAATAAATTATCAGATTTTACTAAACCAATTCTATTGCTAACCCTAAAAACATGTGTATCAACTCCTATATTGTCAAAACCAAAAGCGCAATTCAGTACAACATTAGCGGTTTTACGCCCTACTCCAGGCAAAGACTGCAACAAATCAAGATCTTTAGGTGTTTTACCTGAAAATTTATCAATTAAAATTTGTGATAAAGCAATAACATTTTTTGCCTTCTGATTGTAAAGACCAATGGTATTAATATGTTTTTTCAATCTATCTTCACCTAATTTTATCATATCATCTGGATTATCAGCTATTTCAAATAGATTTTTTGTTGCTTTATTAACCCCAATATCAGTACTTTGTGCAGAAAGAACCACAGCAACTAACAAAGTATAATTATTCTTATAATTTAACTCCGTTTGTGGAGATGGATTATTGCTCTGAAAAATATCAAAAATTTTATTGATATATTCTCTTTTCATATATATAATTAAAAAATGTTAGAAATTGAGCTAAAAATACATAAAATAATTAAAAATATATTTAATGACCAAACGCCAAGCAATATTAGTTTTGCTGTTGGCGTCTCTGGCGGATGTGATTCTATGGCATTAATATTTCTATTAAAAAAAATCTTCAAATTTAATAATAGTATAAAGCTATTTGCACTAATTGTCAACCATAAAAGTCGTCATAATAGCTATATCGAGGCCAACGCAACTAAAAAAACACTAGAAAAACATAATATTCATTGTCACATTTTAGAATCATACCTAGATGATATACCAAATTCTAACATAGAATCAAAGTTGAGAGAGGTTAGATACAATTTATTAACAAATTTTTGCAAAGAAAATAATGTAAATCACTTATTTATAGGTCACCATCAACAAGATCAGGCTGAAAATTTCCTTATCAGATTATTTCGCGGCAGTGGCATAGATGGCCTAGCAGCAACTCCCAAAATTAATAAATTTAACAATATTAACATTATAAGGCCACTTTTATCATTCAAAAAATCTGAACTAGAAGAATATTTAATAAAAAATAAAATAAGCTGGGTCGAAGATGAATCGAATCAAGATGAAAAATTTCTACGAAATAAAATTAGACACTTTCTTAACTCCTTACCCGATAAAGATTTAATAAATCAAAGAATAAATCTAGCATCTAATTCAATATTGATAAATAAAAAAATAATTGATAAAAATATAGAAAATATTTCAAAAAATATTGCACAATTTCATGAAATGGGCTATATAATTATAAATTATAATGATTTTGTTAAAATAAATAAAGAATTAGGGCAAAAATATTTAGCTTGGTGCCTTGTAGAAATTAGTGGAAATTACTACAAACCAAGATTTAAAAAGTTAAAGGATTTATATTGCTGGATTTTGCAAAATGTAGAAGAAAAAAGATGTCTATATGGCACAATAATTACCAAAGATATTAAAAATAACCAAATTATCATTTATCGCGAGAAATCAGCTATTGAAGATAGCAGTCTAGAGAATAACACATTATGGGATAATCGTTTTCGAATCAAATATCATGGATCAAATAGAAATCTAAAAATTAGCACAATTAACGCTCAACAATTAAATAATCTAGAAATTAATAAAGAAGATATTGCAATTAAAGATATTTTACATACTATTCCCG
>ERZ807291.8300-NODE-8300-length-11643-cov-26.823783_pt1 | contig 11643 bp, 10 predicted proteins | sample MGYA00521257_ERZ807291 | MGnify/ENA primary metagenome ERZ807291 (study PRJEB31413, sample SAMN03169783) | marine metagenome | biome: Marine; feature: Water; material: Subsurface seawater | place: North Sea | collected 2011-04-28 | depth 1 m m ...
GCCCCTCCCTTGATAAGCATTTTGCCCGAAACCCAACTTGATACTGACCCACACTTCTCGAACACTCATTCGAAAATGTGGTTTTGGTCGATCCTTTCATCACTGTTGGATTGGAGATTATGTATACATCGGTATCTCCATTTCGCTTTGTATATACAATTCTCCATTTAGGGGAACGAATGTTGGAGATTATGGTTTTGAGTAACTGGATCATGATTTTTCCTTGGTTGGTTTAATTTATAAAGTTTGGTCTATAAACTAAACATAGCATTCATTTTATATCTATACAAATTATATTTTATATTTATTTAGTCATAGAGACCCACCCTAATTCTTGAAAAAAAGCTGAATATCAATGCTGGAAGATCGCAGGGGGTTGCTATTTTCAATCTCCCTTGGTTATTTATTTTATATCTTCATGGGTGCATGGGGCGACTATATCTCAATAAATGCCTCAGTCTCGGTAAGCAATTTACCTAAATTCCAGCTATGCAAATTACATAACTAAGCATGCAGGCCAGTATTCAAAACACATTAGCCAAGATTTCTTACATAATTTGTAATGGTAAAAGTAATAATTTGAAATGGGCATGATATAAATTAAAATGTATTTGATTAGAATTTACTTCGAATGGAATTATTGCGTGGCATTCATGAGATTTATTACTTCTTCAAATTTTTCGTAGCGGACCTCTTCAGTTAATTGGGCTGGATTAAGTGGTCTATAAATGCCAGCCAACCAGTAATTACTACCTGGAACAGGTATACCTTTAAGTTTAGCCCTCCATAGTTTTGTTAGTTGTTCGGTATCGAGCCCACGCTCATACTCCAAATGCTCCAAATGCGGCGAATGGTAGTTATCAATTTCCTGTGGAAAGTAGTATACTGCTGGTGGGGCATTCTCAGGCATTTCTGCCAGATGCCTTACGAACTTAGCCAACTCAGATGCGCCGGTTTTGGGTAAGTGTCGATCTGCTTTAGACCTATAAATTAGATTTAAGTAGTAATAGCCAGGGCTCTTTTCGGTTTGTGATTTAACGCACGATGGCATGGCATGTAATCTGTAACCATTAGCCAAATGCCAACAGATCATTCCTAGACTTTCAACCCATTCTCGCCCTTTGCAAAAAACCCTTTGCATATTAAATGTATACTTGCGGTTCAGCCATTCGTTCACTGGGTGTTTATAATTGTTATCTAAGCTGTAATTTGTGTCTTCAAGTTTCCAGACACCCGGTTGATTCCACGGAAATGACTTAACCAGCAGATCGTGGGCAACCCCAGAATTTTCGAGTTCAGTTGGGCTCCAGTCCAGAAAAGTGGGTGTAATCATGTGTGGTAGTCTGGTATCAACAAATCTGTTGTCCTCCAAAAACTGAATACTATCACCGTATTGAGGATTAAGATTTCTTATATTCATAGCACATTAATTTATTCTGCTATGTTAGTTACACGTAATTTTTGGCCAGTTGCTGAAAAATTTTACTGGGCAATATTTTTTTTCACATCTTCAGAAGTCGTGTGTATTTATTTGTATCAAAACGGAAGCATTTAACAGATCGATACAGCTGGCTCATATCAGGGAGGCGATTGTGGGCAGTGCACTGGCCCGTCATTTTAATTGTGCCATCCGCTACAATGACTCACAGGATCTCAAAAAATGGGATTATACACTCTACAATGTAGATCAGAACAAAAGCTGGCTCTGCAACCTTGAACAGGGCGATGATTATTACTTATCCAGTAAGGAAGGTACCTTGTATTTTGAATTAAGTACGCACAACCAGGATGGAACTAAAAACGATGGAAAGATTAATTACACTAGGGCTGATAAAATTGTATATGTGTGTAATGAAATTGAATTAATTTTAATTTTAGAGGTTAAAATTATCCGACAATTGATTTCACGATATGCCAATGAGGGTTGTTTAGAAACAGCAACCCCAGGTGACTTCGAGGAGTGGACCAAAAAGCACGACACTAAGCCAACAACAGGTGCGTTGGTTCCGTATGCAGATATTTTAACAGCTGATCCAAAAGCAAGTGCACTTAATTTTTATGAACTCAACATTCCCCATCACTACAAAGATCTCCGATAGAGAAGCTATCTCTACAATTAAAATCCAAACTTCAATGGCTACGGCTCAAAAATGGACCGCCTGTGCCAAAAGGCTCAATATTAGTCGAAATCAATTCCTAATAAACTTGATTGAAGCAAACGAACCTGGGCTCCCTGCACCTCGGTAGCTTTCTCATTTAATTTAGAGGCTTACCTTTTAAGCCCTTGCCCGCTTCTTTTTTTAGATGAATTTTTCCAATTCAAACCAGGGCCACCTCTAATCTTTTTTCGCCTCATATCTTCAAGCATTTGAATTCTCTCTTCACGAGGTATGTTATGATCTATGCCCACTACCATTTTTTGCCCTGTCCAGGCGGTTAGGAAGCTTTGGTCGTTAAGGATGCCTTCGCCATGTATCTCAATTAACTTACCGAGGGGGGATAAGTCTTCATTATTTGTTATCTTAATTTTTTCGTTTAGGGCATTAATTCCTATTTCTTCGAAGAAATTCTTTGAATCATTAAGGCTCATTAGTGGATTGAGGTAGTGTTGTCGAATGGTGGATTCAGTATCACCAGTTTCTCCGCTAGTGAGTGCCATACTATCTGAGTAAAGATATAAGTTAGAAACAAATGTATGGCGGGCTATGTCTTTGGCTTCATCTAGTTGTGTGCTTATTTTTAATCGCCCACCCCATATCTCTTTTCTTAAGGCAGAATGTACCCTTTTCCAGTTTCTAACATTCATCGGGTATTTTTTTTCACCACCTTTTTTGAATGCCTTCAGCATTTCAAGGAAACCTTTTCTAATTCTGATTTGTCGGGTAGGGGGGCCTTTCTTTCTGATTACTCTCCGATCTATAATTATGGTCGGCTCTTTATGGTTTAGTGCGATTGCATTCCAACCAATTTTGTTTTTTGGATCCCAAAACCTTTCGCATTCCTTGGGCCGCATCCCTGTAAAAAACATGAAAGCCCATTTTGCCGCACTGAAGTTATACTCTTTGGTATTTGCTAATCGAAGAAGGTCGCAAACTTCCTGATTGGTGGCTACTGCCCTTGTAAAATCTTCTTTTGCTTTTCCTGCACTTACTCCCTCCATTGGATTTTTATCAAGGCACGGATGATCGTTGTGATATAGCTTAGACTTTCCGCACATCCAGGTAAAAAAGGCACGTAAGGCCTTTTCTCGGTGGAATATGGAGCTCTTAGAGTCAATGTATGCTTGTAGTAATTTTCTATTAAAGTCAGTTGGCTTCTTGTCGCCATAAAGCCTTACGAAAGCATCCTTGCCCTTAAGCCCAATCATTTGATCATCGTTGCTGATTGAATAGCTTGATGCTTTTCTAGATTTAATCTTACGGTACTCCTTGTAATAGATTTTTAATTCCAGTAATTCGTCGCCACCCTGGTAATTTTCCAAAAACCAATCTATCGCAAAGGACATTGACTTGCCTTTCGCCTTGGAATTTTCCGTTTGTTTTAACTTTAACTTTATCTCCCGAATTTCTTGAAAATCTATCTCGGAAGAAAGGTCTCTATGTCCGTTCTCAAAATCCTCAATTTCTTTTTTTCTTTGAATGGCCTCAGCCTTCGTAAAATGAAACTCACAAGTACGATCTTTTGCATTTCTGGGCTTCCAACGTAACCGCCATGGCTTCTTTCTACCTTTGATTTGACTAAGCCCAATATGCACATTTCGCATAAAAATGGGGTACTAAATGGGTACCTTGTTTTCAATAAGAAAAATTTATCGAGCTAAGCCTCAGCATCTAAAGGGTTTATTAGGTTAGCTTAATTTATCTTTCAGTGTTTATGAGGTAATTAAGCTTATTTAGCTTAGGGACACTGATTAATAATGGTGGGAGATACTGGAGTCGAACCAGTGACCTCATGCGTGTCATGCATGCGCTCTAACCAACTGAGCTAATCCCCCAAGAGAAAGAGATTATGATATCTTTGCCCTCTTTTACGTCAACGCAGTTGAAAGCAATTCGTTGTTACGCTTTACGATTTGAGAAGATTGGGATTTACTCAAACCCTTATGAAGAAAGCATTGGTTACAGGTATAACCGGACAGGATGGTTCCTACTTAGCGGAATTACTCCTGGAAAAGGGCTACGAAGTCCATGGGATAGTCCGTCGTGCATCGACATTTAATACGGATCGTTTGGATCATTTGTATAAAGACCCGTTGGTTGATGATACCAACCTGTATCTTCATTATGGAGATTTAGCGGATGCGGTGCAGTTAGTGAAATTGCTGTATGAATTGCAACCCGACGAAATTTATAATTTGGGTGCCCAGAGCCATGTGCGGGTATCTTTTGATATCCCTGAATATACCGGTGATGTAACTGGGTTGGCCGCCGTCCGAATCCTTGAAGCGATCCGTGAGGCTGGTCTGGTCAAGAAGGTGAGGTATTATCAGGCGTCTTCTTCTGAAATGTATGGAAAGGTGCAGGAGGTCCCCCAAGTTGAAACCACCCCATTCTGGCCGAGGTCGCCCTATGCATGTGCCAAAGTTTATGCCCATTGGTTAACGGTTAATTATCGGGAGTCATACGGGCTGCATGCAAGTAGTGGTATTCTTTTTAATCACGAATCTCCACGCCGGGGAGAGACCTTTGTTACCCGCAAAATCACCCGTGCGGCCACCCGGATAAAACTGGGGTTGCAAAATAAATTGATTCTCGGAAACCTCGACTCCAAGCGGGACTGGGGATATGCCAAGGAATACGTCGAAGCCATGTGGTTGATGCTCCAGCAGGACAGTCCGGATGATTATGTTATTGCCACTAATGAAACCCACACGGTTCGTGAATTTTTGGAAGAAACATTTGCCTGCCTGGACTTGGACTGGAATGAATATGTGGGCTTTGACAAAAAGTACGAGCGACCAGCAGAGGTTGACTTGTTGATCGGGAATCCGCAGAAAGCAAAAGATCAACTCGGTTGGGCCCCAAAAACGACTTTTAAGGATTTGGTCGCCCTAATGGTTGAAGAGGATATGAAGCTGGCTAAACAGGAGAAGACCTTAGCCGAAGCAAATCTTTCCTGATTTATGCCCAAGATTTTTGTCAGTGGGCACCGGGGAATGGTCGGTTCCGCTTTGGTTCGTGCCCTAAAAAAACAGGATTCTCAAAATGAATTAATTCTGGCTTCCCGCAGGGAACTGGATCTTCTCAATCAGTCTTCTGTTGAGCAGTTTATCAATCAGGTAAAGCCAGATATTATTATCAATGCTGCTGCCAAGGTGGGAGGGATTCATGCAAATAATACTTATCCTGCTGAATTCATTCATCAAAATTTGCTTATCAACACCAACCTGATCCATGCGGCATGGCAAAATGGGATCGGGCGTTTTCTTAACCTGGGCAGTTCCTGTATCTATCCACGGGCGTGTGATCAACCAATCAAGGAGGAGTATTTACTTACCGGACCTCTGGAGAAAACCAATGAGGCATATGCATTGGCAAAAATTGCCGGTCTTGAAATGTGCCGGCATTACCGGAATCAATATGGGGTTCTTTTTCATAGTGCCATGCCCACGAACCTTTATGGTCCCGGGGATAATTATGCAGGGGAGAACTCCCACGTTTTACCCGCTCTGATCAGGCGTTTTCATGAAGCCAAAGAATCCGGTCTTGATCTGGTTGAGATTTGGGGAACGGGAAAGCCCAGGCGTGAGCTTATGCATGTCGATGATCTTGCCCGTGGCGTATTATTTTTAATGGAGTTAGAAGATCCTCCCGATTGGGTAAATCTTGGCACCGGTGTGGATCATTCGATTCAGGAAATAGCTGAACTTGTCAAATCTACGGTCGGATTCGAAGGTTCAATCGAAAATGATACCTCTAGACCGGATGGAATGCCAGTGAAGTGCCTCGATGTGTCCTTGGTCAATTCCCTGGGGTGGAAATCTGAAACCAGATTAGAGGACGGAATATCTTCAGCCTATCAGGATTTTTTGTCGGGTTTGGAGACGGGGGCAACCCGCCTTCACTAAAGTTAATCACTCAAATTGTTTCCGGAAGTCCCGGAAATCATTGCTTAAGTCCCTTACTTGGTAGCGGAGTGCTTCCACTTCTTCCTTTAAATCCTTGAATTCTGAAAGAACCCGGTCCAATTGGTCGAACCTTTCATCTGGAGCCGGCACATAGACCGAACTACCGTCCTGTAATTCTTCCATCTTGGGAGGGGGGGCAAGTTTGTGAAACCAACGGGATTCTTTTTGCCCAGGTCTTGCTTCCATAATACCAACCATGCTGGGCGATCTTTCCATCAGGTCAGTCAGGGTATCATGAACATCCCCAATGCCATCAAACTCAAACATCCGATCCGCCCGATTATTCAATTCGCCCGTAGTTTGAGGGCCACGGTTTAACAGTTCTGCGATCAGGGCACGCTCGGCTTTGATCAAGTCCAGTTCTTTCTCCGCGTTGTGTTGAAATTTGGGGACGCGCGATCCAACCAGGTCTACCCGGTGGACCAACCGCTTGATCCTTAGCTGTTCAATCGATTGATTTACTTCCTCTTCCGATAAATTCGTACGGGGCAACCGGTTATTCTTTTGGTTACAGGCATTGACCAGCCCATTGAGGCTCATGGGGTAGTACTCGGGAGTGGTCAGTTCTTTTTCAATGAGGGAACCTAGGACACGGGTTTCCTCAAAAGTCAACTGAACGAGCTGATCTTCGGATTCGTTATCTTCCTGAGCAGGATTTACAGAAGAGAAATTGTCGTTTGGCTCCATGAATCTCTAAGAGATGGTAACCAAACTAAAAAAAAGAATAATCAGACTTATGATTTATCAGTCTGCGAGGACATTTACCAAACGATGAGGCTTATCAAATTGTACCTTACCGGGGGTAAGTGCGAAAAGGGTGAAATCTTTTCCAAGACCAACATTTTTACCGGGATGATACTTGGTTCCGCGCTGACGAAGAATAATGTTTCCGGCGAGAACTGATTCTCCGCCAAATTTTTTTACTCCCAGTCGTTTGCTGTTACTGTCGCGTCCGTTCTTGGATGTTCCTTGTCCTTTTTTATGTGCCATGGCTCAATGGTGGTTGGTGCGTAAAAGAAAGTGTTATTTCAGGTCGATTGACTCTACTTCGATAACAGATAGAAGCTGGCGGTGGCCACGACGGCGCTTATACCCTTGGCGGCGCTTCTTTTTGAAAACTATGATCTTCTTGTCCTTTTTATTTTCCAGAATTTTAACCGTCACGGAAGCACCTTGAACGGTGGGCGATCCGAAGGTTGGCTTGCCGTCTTCAACGACCATCAACACATCTTCAATCTTAACTTGGTCTCCCTCCTTAGTTTCGGGGAAGCGGTTTACAAATAGCTTGTCGCCTTTTTCTACAACGAACTGGCTGCCTTGGGTACGGATAGTGGCTTTCATGATTTTTGGGAAATCTTTTAAAAAACCAATTTCTTGCCTCTTTGGCAAGTGCGATCTTGGTTTGTGAACATTGATGGAAGAATGATCAAAAAGAATGGAGGCATTCAGAGTCGAGAATCATTTGCCCAACGCGAGTTGCAGGACCTTTCATCAAGACATTAAACTCATCATCTATTCGCAACTGAATTTCACCTCCGGGCATTTCCACGGTGATGTCTGCATCACATGCACCCATCTTTCTGGCGACCGCTCCTGCCGCTGAACTGCTACTGCCCGAAGCAAGGGTATATCCTGCCCCGCGCTCCCAGATTTCGATTTTAATCCGGTTGCGGTCGAGCACCTTCAAGAATTGCACATTTGTGCGGTTGGGGAAGTTTGAATGATTCTCAAGTTCCGGACCATATTTTCTGGCGAGGGTTTCGGAGATCTGATCCATTGGCACCACGCAATGAGGATTTCCGATAGTGGCCCCATAATATTGGAGCGTGGTGTCGGAAAGAGCGATTGATTCGTTGATTACCTCCCTTGGGTTTCCAGGGATGGAGACAGGGATCCTTTCGCTGTGAAAACTTACTTGTCCCATCTCTACCGAGATAAGCGAAGCATCGTGCGATACCTCACAGGTCACAACCCCGCCCAAAGTATCAACCCGGAAAGGATTTCCGCCCACTAACTTTGAATCCCATAAATAGCGTGCAAATATGCGCAGACCATTGCCACTCTTTTCTGCCTCGCTACCGTCTGGATTTAGAATTCGCAGACCGAAGTCTGCATTTTCTGTTGGCAGGGGACCAACCAGGATACCATCGGACCCGAGGCCGAAGTTTCGATGGCATATACGGATGGTTTCTTCTGGGGTGAAGGAATGATCCACCTTTCGGGGGTCGTAGACCAAATAGTCGTTACCCAGGGCGTGGTATTTTTCAAAAATCATCTCTTTAAAATTACGAATTTAGGGTTTTGATAAAGAGCAATTTTTGCGGTCGCTCACCCATTTGATAATCGTCTGGTCGTTATTTCCCCAACGCCTTACCACTCTAAGGAACTCTGCCGGATGAATATTGTTGGAACGGAAAAAATCCCTGTCTCCCCCGCATCCATACATAACTTCCGGTGGCAGTTCTCCCCGTAATTTCGCCCGGGCTTTGGGTAGAATTCTGGGTAACCATGCAATGCCATCCGCTTCCTCGTTTTTTGCCGGAAGAGTAGTGGGGTCAAGCCGTTCTGAAGATGGATTGCCATCCTGCTCCTCCATAAAAAAAGACCACCTTTCATAGTGTACTAAAATAAAGGTAATGAGGTCGGGTTCCTGATGCAGGCACCAATCCTCCGCGTAATCAAACACATCTATGTTGGTTAAACCGAAAGCTGAGATAATATGATGATCATCTTCAACAGGGAATGTTTGGGCATCGGTATGTCCGCTGCGATAAAGAGATACCGCTTTTTCCCAAATGCGGGAAAGTTCAGTGTGGAAAGAGTGGGACATGTGAATCGACGATGCAGAGAGCGAGGATTTTAAAACGGGCTGGTCAGATCACGCCAATCTAAAATCCATCTGTTTGTCCAAAGTATTTATCCGGTCAATTTGTACCTCTATTTTCTGACCTATCTTTAATTTGTTTTTAGGATTTTTGCCAACCAAGGCGGATCCATTTGAGGAAAGGCGGTAACCAAGTTCACGGGGTAGGGTACGGGTCTGAACAAATCCTCGTGCGAGGGTATCAATTAATTCAATAAAAAATCCTTTCCGGTTAATCTCAGTAATTAAAGCTCCGTGCTTTACCACCTCTTTTTTATTCAAGTCCCGCTTGTAATAAAGGAGTAACTTGTCTTTGACGGATTCTCGTTCCGCATCGACGCTGTTTCTCTCGCTGACCGATAGCTTTTTGGCTAGTCCCTCCAACGATTCAACTGCCTGATTGCTTTTCCCTTTTTTGCCCAGTAAAGATTCCACCGCCCGGTGAGTTATCAGGTCGGCGTATCTCCTTATGGGCGAGGTGAAGTGCAGATAATCCTTCATCGCCAAGCCGTAATGACCATCTGGGCTTGCCCGATAGCAGGCCTGTTGAAGACTTCGGAGGAATTTAATTCTCAGGACCTGTGCGATGGGTGACTGTTTAATCTGCAGCAGCATTTTTTGCACTTCCTTACGAATGGTTAATTCTCCGCATGAGATTCCAAAAAGGGAGAGGAAATGCCTAAGTTCCTCGAGGTTTGCAGGGTCAGGGTCGGGGTGGGTCCGGTAAACGACAGGTAATCTTTTCTTCCTGGCCTGGCGGGCAATGGTCTGGTTTGCCAAGAGCATAAACTCTTCGATTAACTGATGACTTTCATCATCCACATTCTGGTAAATCTTTTCGGGTTGCCCCATTTCATCGACCAGTATTTTTACCTCCGATGATGAGAGCTCCAGTGAACCGTTCGCCATTCTTTTTCTACGCAATTCGGAAGCAACCCCTCCCAGCGTTTGAATAACTTTGTGTATCTGTTCCAGGATGGGTCTTTCCACATCTTGCAGGGGCATCCCAGGGTTGCCTGAGTATCGACTGGGAGGGGGCGATGCACTAAGAATATCCTCCAGCCTGTCTTTTTGTAAAAAGAGCAGGGCCTGTTCATAAGTAAGTCTTTTGTCGCTACAAATAACGGACTCAAAAATATGGTGTCCGCTAAGCTCAAAATTCGGAGAAAAGCGAAACATAACAGACTTCACCAACCTGTCTTCTCCCTCAACCAGACTGCAAATGCCGCTGGATAGGGAATGGGGTAGCATTGGCACGACTTCTCCGACTAGGTAGGTCGAATTTGCTCGCTTCCTTGCTTCATTATCGAGGGCAGACCCGCGTTTGACATAATAAGACACATCCGCGATGTGCACTCCAATCTCGAAGTCACCATTATCTAATTTGCTGAAAGATATAGCGTCATCAAAGTCGCGTGCATCAAGCGGGTCGATGGTGAGGGTAAAAAGATTACGAAAATCTTTTCTTCCCTTACAGTCTTTGCTGGTTACTTGTTTGGCGTAAGCTTTTGCCTCTTCTTCGACCTGCTTGGGAAAACTCTGGGAAAGTCCATACTTCGCAAGGATACCTTTGTGGTCGGTACGGGCATCATCTGCCGGGCCAAGAATTCGTAAAATCTTGCAGGTTGGGATACGGGCAGGCGGGTCCCAACGGACAAATTTCACTAAAACTTTTTCTTGTTCCTGGGCATTTTTGATATCTCCCATCACTTTGAAAGGGAGGGGAATGCGGGAATTTTCTGAGTGTACGATCGGTCTGCCCAATTCCATAGTAAAAAAACCGAGGAATTCATCGGTTTTTCGTTTAACCACTCGGCGGACCTCAAACTTGGGCGGCTTGGGCTTATCTCCCCGTTTTTTAGGTTTTCTGTCCTTCTTTTTAGGAGGGATGCGGAAGAGTTCTACCAAATCGCCATGAAGTGCGGTCGAGGATGTACCTCTTGCCAGAGAAATTGGTTCATCACGGTCTGGAAGGACAACTTTTGCCCGTCCGTTACGAGAGAAAAAAATTGTACCCTGAATATTTTTGCCAGATTGCAGGGGAGGAACTTAATTAATTAGATTTACCAATTGCTTCCCAACCTTCAGGCAAAGCTTCTTCAGGGTCAGAGACTAGTTCAATTTGGGCGTCTTCATCGGCATCTTCCGCGGGCGGTTTAAGAAAGACACCTTCGCCGTTTTGGTTGGTGCTCTCATACCATTCAACTTTTCCGTTGGAAAATAAGACATGTCCTCCGTCACCGCTCCAGGGCGAGTCAGTATCCCACTCTTCTCCGTTAAACCCGCGGGTCCACATGATAGGGAAAGGTCCGCTTCGTAGATTTTGGTCGAGCTTAGGGCTGGCACCGTCCGCGGAGGGTAGGGCAATGATCCAGGCAATGGCGTCCTTTTGGTCTTGGTCAAGTTCTCCGCTCATGGATGATGGTTTTCCAGGACCGCCATCCTCCAATAATTCCAAAACTTTATCGTCCTCATCAATGTACCAAAGAGAGGTTTCAGTATTGCGGGTTTTTTTGGTAAACCATTCGGCAAAGCCAGCAGGGGATTGATCCTCCAAGTTTGTGGGGAATTTTGCTTGGCCCTTGTATGCCTGGACGATTGCTTTATGAATGTCCATAAGCTTGTCTTTGGCGGAAAGCTGTCCGGCTTGACC
>ERZ807291.8317-NODE-8317-length-11627-cov-4.109748_pt1 | contig 11627 bp, 8 predicted proteins | sample MGYA00521257_ERZ807291 | MGnify/ENA primary metagenome ERZ807291 (study PRJEB31413, sample SAMN03169783) | marine metagenome | biome: Marine; feature: Water; material: Subsurface seawater | place: North Sea | collected 2011-04-28 | depth 1 m m ...
AATACCTGCCTGTCACGCAGGGGGTCGCGGGTTCGAGTCCCGTCCAGACCGCATGTAAAAGCCTGTAAACAATTAGTTTACAGGCTTTTCTTCGTTTACACCCTATCTTTGGGGTCGTAGTAGGGGTCGGTTGGTGTCTGAGACCCTACAAAATATTTTTACAATGCGATTGATTTTAACCTTAGGCAGTACTTAACCCTTGACAAGAGATCGTGGCTTTTTCTATTATTTGTGCATTTATGATTCGAAGGACGAGTAGAATTGTATAGTACAAAACGTTCTGTATAAAAATTGAGATAAAGCTTGCTAGGTATCCACACCATTTGATGTTATCCGATATTTGATTGTGCGACTTCAAGGTACTTCAGTTGTCTGATTCAATTAAAGTTGTAATTTCTGAGAAACGGTAAGAGAATAAATAGAGGTGGGGGGTATTCCAAATTTCGAAACATTGTGGGGGGTAAAACGAGTTTATATCAGCTAGAGAATGGCTTTACCTTGAATAGTAAACTTACTTCACTAGCTAAATTGGACTCAATAGTCTGGTAGATAGGGTGTTTGTTGTTAAAATCAGCAGGAATGGTTAGATACCATTGTACCGCTAATTCAATTATACGCAAAATTGCTAATTATTGCTACAAAGGAACAATCCGACCTTTCATCACATTTCCTTTGGAAAAACTCAAATTTCGAATTATACCTTATGGCTGAGTAAGTACAACTATATTTAGTGATACAATAAAATTACGGTGAATAAAGAACAACTAACACTTATTAAGACTCTTGAAAAGCTCAAAAGTGGCTATTGGGGTATTTACCACTTAGGTAAATACTATGTAACGATAAATACTCAAAGAGTAAAAGATGATGATGAAAAAACTAGCGAATTAGACTTACTGACAAGTCTTCAGCAAGAAAACTTTGTAGCTATGATCCATGAGTATATGCACTACATACATGAGGTTTCTACATACTCTGGTTTGATGGGGTTACACTTTGATATCATGAGAAAGGCATTATTGACCAAGTACCTAGACTCTTCTTCAGCATCTTCTATGTCACATGGTATCAAGACAGCAATTGACAAATATCAGTATTTACATACACTTAGTTTGGAGCAAGTCCTGCATGGTTCTACACTTGTAGAGTATGATAATTGCAAAGTATTTAATGTTGTTAATATTGACTTTGATAACACTGAGTCATATAGGCTACTAGAGAAAGACGATAATAAATTTGTTCATGTACCATTGATTGAGGTTAATATTCTTGATGTGCAAATCAAACAAATAAAACTACACTTTGGTAGGTTCTTCGTTTTAGAAGGAATAGCTTACGAAATCGATAGGTTAGTTGATAAAGCTATTTATGAAAGAATAGAAATAATAGATACTGCTCCTAACTCAGAATATACAGTATTGAGAAGTGTAGTTAATTATATAGCACCTGGAATGACAACCTATGATATGCTTACATTAGCTTCGCTGTCGCTTAGTTACAATGAGGTTGGTAAGCGATTTGTTGAGATGTTAAGACGGTTCTTATTCTTATCTAAAAGGGATAAAGGCGACGCATTAGATATCATCAAAAATGAAACAAGTTTGTATCTCGATAAAATAAAGACAGATCTTTTTTCAGAACTCAATGATACTGTTAAGATCTTTATAGGTAGAAAACAACTTAGTAAAGCCTTTAAATACCTAATAAGTGAAGCTAAGAAGCTACATTTAGCCCGAATCGAAAATCCTTCTTTTGAAATAGATCTTATTTTCCAAGGTAGGTTTCAGCAATTGTACAAAGATATTGCACCTAGTGATCAATTATTTACTTTTATATCTGATGATGAGTACATGCGGGATATTCTTACGACATCTCTTGATTCAGATATAAGTCAAGCTCACAAAGTATTAATTGGATTTTCTCACTACGCTTCCGCCCATTTGATACATAGTACCTCTACAATTGAAAATAAGGACGACTATAAATGCCCATTCTATAGTATCTGTAATCTGCCCTCAAGGACAAAATATGATCAACTGTGTTCAACTAAACCTTGGAGACTATATGAAATTCATGCATCAAGTGATCATCGCCATTGTTGGTATGGGCAAGGGGTACTTGAGCTAAAGGGCATAAATGATATATCTAGAAGATGATAATGTAATTATCAAAATTGGTCAAATTGGACAAAAGATAAAATGCTTATCTTTGTCATCGTAATGTATATTTCTTTAACACATAGAATCACTTGCCTAATTATGGCTTTCCTGATGTTTTTCACATCGGTGGGTTTTAGTGCAGATGTGCATTTCTGTAAAGGAGAATTCAAGTCATTCAGCTTTGTGGGCGAAGCTTCATCTTGTCATACGGCAAAGAAATCTTGTCCTCACCATGCTAATATGGTTGTGGAAGATAGCAACGAGAAAGACTGTTGTACAAATGAAAAATTTGAGGTAGATGATCTTGATGTAGATTACAATGTATCTGCAGAAGTAGAATTGACAGATCTTCAGATTCAGTTCGTTGCCTCTCTAGTGTATTCTCTTTTTACACTTTCTCCGCCTTCTAGTACTTCTACATCTCCTTTTCCTGACAACAAAGTTCTACTTCCTTCTAGGGATATCTATGTCCTGTTGGAAAGGTTTCTACTCTAAAATCATCAATTATTTAATGCAGCCAGACCTTAGGTTTCGGCTGTAGATCAATGTATTAGCTCTCTAAATGTAAGGGCTGATCTATTGCTAATTTGATAATTGATGAAATTTGAAATACATAGTAAAGTTCTTTCTCGAGAATAAACTCATAACATGGTTACTCCTAATCCTATTTCTTGGTTGGGGAATCGTAGTGGCTCCGTTCAATTTTGGTATTGACAGGTTACCAAGAGACTCTGTATCAGTCGATGCAATTCCTGATATAGGTGAAAACCAACAGATCGTTTTTACTAAGTGGATGGGAAGATCGCCGCAAGATGTAGAAGATCAGATTACATATCCACTTACGTCCTCACTACTAGGGATTCCTGGAGTGAAGTCCGTACGTAGTAATAGTATGTTTGGATTCTCAAGTATCTATCTCATTTTTGATGAAGAGGTTGAGTTTTACTGGAGTCGTAGTCGGATACTAGAAAAGCTCAATTCTTTACCAGCGAACTTATTGCCAGATGGAGTATCACCTACTCTTGGACCTGATGCTACAGCACTTGGGCAGATCTATTGGTACACGTTAGAGGGCAGAGATGCAGACGGAAATGCAACAGGTGGATGGAATCCTCAAGACCTTCGCTCAGTACAGGATTTCTACGTAAAATATGGACTGGCTGCATCAGAAGGAGTTTCGGAAGTCGCTTCGATTGGCGGTTTTGTTAAAGAGTATCGAGTAGATGTGGACCCGATCGTGATGAAATCTAAGGGAATTGCTTTGGCTCAGGTCATGAAAGCGATTAAAGGCAGTAATCTAGATATAGGTGCACAGACGATAGAGATCAATCAAGCTGAATATTTTGTAAGAGGACTAGGTTATGTGAAGTCTATAGAAGACATCGAAAACAGCATCATCAAAACCGTTGGTGGAACAGCGATTACGATCGGTGATGTGGCCAGAGTCTATCTTGGTCCAGCTACAAGAAGAGGACTATTGGATAAATCTGGAGCTGATGCTGTGGGCGGAGTTGTCGTTGCTAGATATGGAGCTAATCCACTCGAAGTAATCAATAACGTAAAAGAAAAAATTAAGGAAATAGGTCCAGGATTACCAACTAAGATATTGGCCGATGGTACAGTTTCACAGGTGACTATTGTACCATTTTACGATCGCACTCAGCTGATCAATGAGACTATTGGTACACTGGAAGAAGCTCTCACTTTAGAGATATTGATAACGATCATCGTCGTCATTCTTTTACTTTTTAATCTGAAGTCTTCTATACTGGTGGCAGGCTCGTTACCCATAGCTGTATTGATGTGTTTTATAGCGATGAAGTACTTTGGAGTAGACGCTAATATTGTCGCATTGTCTGGAATTGCTATTGCCATAGGCACCATGGTCGATATGGGCATTGTCCTTACAGAAAGTATTATCGATCGGAAAGAAAAAATGTTTGGTAAGGAGCCACTCATGACCACCGTATACGAAGCCACTATAGAAGTAGGTTCGGCAGTATTAACGGCAGTGGCTACGACTGTTGTTAGTTTCTTGCCAGTGTTTGCTATGGAAGCTGCAGAAGGGAAACTATTTAGACCCTTGGCTTATACAAAGACGTTTGCATTGATTTCAGCCGTCATGGTGGCCCTAATATTTATTCCACCATTGGCACATACATTATTTAGTATCAAAATAGATCGAAAGAAATGGAGCCTTGGTTTTAGTGGGTTGGCTCTTGTCGCATCATTGATTGCTTATTTTATCTTTCTAAATCCAGCCATTCTTATAATAAGTATTATCAGTGGTGTTGCACTTGGGCAAGGAATAGTTGATTGGAAATATGCTAGAGCTAGCAAATTATTCATGATCGCCTCTAATGTGATTTATGCACTGATTATTGCTGTATTTCTTACACAATTTTGGATGCCGCTCGGAGTAAATAAGTCATTGTTTGTGAATAGCTTTTTTGTGATATTGATCATAGCTATTTTACTTTCTTTCTTTTACCTCGTCATTCATTTCTATGAGAATATTTTAAGATTCCTACTAAAAGTCAAAATGTTATTCTTGGCACTTGTGGGCTTCATCATATTCATGGGTATTCAAGTATTTCAAGAAACTGGTCAAGAATTTATGCCTTCACTTAATGAAGGATCCTTCTTACTGATGCCCACATCGATGCCACATTCTGGAGTTGCTGAAAATAGTAAAAACCTCAAGCTTTTAGATATGGCGGTGACCGCTATACCAGAAGTAGAAAGTGTGGTTGGCAAAGCTGGGCGAGTAGAAAGTCCGCTCGATCCTGCACCGCTCTCCATGTACGAAAATGTGATCAATTACAAGTCAGAATACAAAACGGATGATGAAGGGCATCGTATCAGATATAAATATGACAAAGGCGAATATATCCTTGATGATGCTGGAAAACTAATAGTAGATAAGCGAGGAAGATATTACAGACAATGGAGAGACCATATCCAAAGTCCTGATGATATATGGAATGAAATAGTAGCGGTAACAAAACTACCTGGCGTTACATCTGCACCTAAACTACAACCCATAGAGACTCGGCTAGTAATGCTACAAACAGGTATGCGTGCACCAATGGGAATTAAAGTAAAAGGCCAAGATCTAAAGACAATCGAGAAGGTAGGACTAGAGTTAGAAAAGCACCTCAAGGACGTGGATGGTGTGAAAGATGCAGCCGTATTTGCCGAAAGAATCGTAGGTAAACCGTACATGCTCATTGATATCAATAGGGGAACTATAGCTAGATATGGCTTTAACATATCGGATGTGCAGACTCAGTTACAAACAACTATCGGAGGCATGACTATGTCCACTACAGTGGAAGGAAGAGAAAGATATCCTATACGTATAAGATATCCTTTAGAGTACAGAAATGATATCAGTGCCATTAAGAATATTTATATCGATACTCCGCAGAATGGACAAGTAGCACTAGGTGAATTAATTGATATCAAATACGAACAAGGTCCTCAAGCAATCAAAAGTGAAGATGGATTCTTAGTGGGTTATGTATTGTTTGATAGAGAAGATGGATATGCAGAAGTGGATGTTGTCAATAGTGCTCAGAATCATTTCCAAAAGTTACGAGATGACGGTACTCTTGAAATTCCAGCTGGAATAAATTATGATTTCGCAGGTAATTATGAACAACAAGTTAGAGCAAATAAGCGACTTGGATTAGTAGTACCTATTGCATTGGCACTGATATTTATTATTCTCTATTTACAGTTCAGATCTGTAGCGATTTCACTTATGGTATTCTCTGGAGTATTTGTGGCTTTTGCAGGAGGCTTCATCATGATTGGCATGTACAATACAGATTGGTTTATGGATTTCGCATTGTTTGGATCTAATATGCGAGATCTATTTCAGATTCATAATATCAATCTGAGTGTCGCCGTCTGGGTAGGTTTTTTAGCCCTGTTTGGGATAGCAACTGATGATGGAGTTCTTGTAGCTACCTTCTTAAAAGATAGTTTTAAAAAGAATACTCCTAAAACGAAATCAGAGATAAGAGATGCCATAGTAGAAGGTGGACTACGAAGAGTGAGACCAGCGATGATGACTACGGCTACCACAATACTCGCATTACTTCCAGTGCTTACTAGTACGGGTAGAGGATCAGATATCATGTTGCCGATGGCAATACCAAGTTTTGGTGGTATGATGCTGCAAGTGATTACCATGTTTACGGTTCCTGTCTTGTTTTCCTTTTGGAAAGAAGGACAGTTGTTTCTTAATCAAAAAATGAAGGAGAATGATGAAATATAAGATACTAGCCTTCTTACTAATGATGCAATTGGTTTTAAATGGGCAATCAGTCGAGGAACTAATCATCCAAGCCCAAGAATATAACCCTGGACTCAAAGCCCTTCGATTAGATTACGAAGCTGCCTTACAAAAAGCGGATCAAGTTAATGACTGGCCAGACCCTAAGGTCAATCTTGCTCTTGGGGTATTGCCAATAGAAACAAGACTTGGTGCTCAACGATTCAGAATCGGAGTATCTCAAATGATACCTTGGAAAGGATCTTTGGCTGCGAAAAGTGATGCTGCAAATGCCATGGCAGAGGTCAAGTCTTACTCCGATGAAGTCAAAGAAATCGATATCGAGTATGCTATTAGAAATGGTTATGCCACGCTGCAATTTCTGGAGTCAAAAAAAGGAATTATTGAAGAGCGACTAGAAGTATTGGATGCTTTGGAAGAGTTGGCAAAATCTGCCGTAAGAGCTGGGAAAGGAAAGTTGAGTAATGTTTTATTTATCGAAAGAAAAAGAGAATCACTAAAAGCTAACCTTATCCTTATTGATAAAAAGATAGAACAGCCTACCGTAATGATCAATCGATGGACAGGCAAGCCACTTGACACCAAGATAGTAGTAGAGCAAGAAACAGATGCTTTGTGGAGCAAAGAAAAGGCAATCGAATTTGCTGAAAATGGCCACCCACAATTTAGAATTTTAGAAAACCAAAAGACAGCTTCGAATGCAAAGCTAGCCTTGATAAAATATGACTCCAAACCAAAAATTGGAGTAGGCTTAGACTATGCATACATCGATGGACGAAATGATGTTGTCATTCCAGGAAATGGAAGAGACGTGCTGATGCCAATGGGTAGTGTTACTATTCCTATACATAAAGGTAGGTACAGTGCGATAAGACAAGAAGAAGCGATCAAACAAGAAGCCATAGACAAGAAAACGGAAGAGATGCAAGACATGTTTGCTGCCGAAATCGAACTGGCTTATTCTACCGTCGAATATGGAGATGAAGTCATTAGAAAATATGAATCACTGAAAGCCATCACTTCAGAAACACTCAAACTCATGCGAACAGAATATGCCTCAGAAGGCACCAGATTCGAAGAATTGTTGAGGTTGGAAATGGAGCTGATAGACTACGATTTGGAAATCTTGAACGCTAGATATGATCAGCGATTAGCGATGGCAATTTTAAACAAGTACAACTAAGAGATATGAATAATTATAAGACATACATATTCGGTGCACTCTTACTTCTAGGTGGATTGGCGATAGGATGGTTTTTAAAACCTAGTAGCAATAATACAATGGATGGTGATGTTCACAATCATTCAGCAACACGTGATAAGGGCGGAGAAGAGATCTGGACTTGCTCCATGCATCCACAGATCAGGCAAAATGAGCCAGGTATTTGTCCTATCTGTGAAATGGACCTTATCCCTTTGGATAATACTATGGCAAATGACGATCCTACTGTACTAAGAATGAGCAAAGAAGCCGCAAAACTTGCTCAGGTGGAGACCTATGTTATAGGAGGGAATAGTAAGACATTGGCAGAAACGGATAATCATGATATTAAAGTGGACGGTACTGTAGAATTAGACGAACGAACAATTAAATCACAAACCGCCCATCTCTCAGGTAGAATAGAATCAATGGCCGTAACCTTCGATGGACAGTATGTTAGTAAAGGGCAGCAAATAGCGACTATTTATTCTACAGAATTACTCGCTGCATCTCAAGAATTACTTACTGCAGCTCAATACAATGATCGAGTAGAAGGACTGAAAGATGCCGCCATTCAAAAACTAAATAACTGGAAAGTTACAGATGCTCAGATAAAACAAATACTGACTACTGGACAACCGATAGCTACTATACCGATCTATGCAGATCATAGTGGATATGTCTTGGCTAAGAAGTTATCTCAAGGAGACTATGTCAAACAAGGGCAAGCACTTTATACCCTTGGCTCCACCAGTAGGCTGTGGTTATTGTTTAATGTATACGAATCGGATATACCCAATATCAAGAAAGGAAGTCAGGTGACTTTTACCACTTCTTCTTTACCCAATAAAGAATTCAAAACCAAGGTAACGTACATTGATCCTCTAATGAATAGTGCCACCCGCACTGCAACCGTGAGAGCTGAGATCAACAATCAAGGCAATCTACTAAAGCCTGGCATGCTTCTCACAGGAATGATCTCTGGGAAGAAACCATCCACTATTCAAAAGAAAGGTGCGATTACGATACCCAACTCCGCTATACTGTGGACTGGAGATCGCTCAGTGGTATATGTTTCCATACCTGATAATGATGTACCTACTTATCAATACAGAGAAGTCGAGATCGGCAATCGATCAAGTAAGACATCGATCATAATAAGTGGCCTAGAGCCAGGTGAAGAGATTGTAATGAATGGTGCATTTGCTATAGATGCTGCAGCACAGCTCAATAATAATATGAGCATGATGAATAAAACTGTAAAGGTGAAGAAAGAAGAGCAAAGTGATGTTGTTCCCACTTTTACTGATGAAACTCCTGATGAGTTTGTGGCCAAATTGGACAAAGGAGTGCTGTACTATCTAGAATTAAAAAATGCTCTTGTAGAGACAGACAAAGATGCTGCCAGCCTATCTGCAGATATGTTACTGAAATCTATAAGCGAGATAGATATGAAGCTGATCAAAGGGGAAGCTCACATCTACTGGATGGAACAATTAAATAGTCTAAAGTCTCATGGAGAAAGTATTAAAAATAGTAATGAAATAGAGAAGCAAAGGGATCAATTTGACTTCTTGTCTCAAGCTATGATTAATACTTTGAAAGCTTTTGGTACTGCAGATAAGACCTACTATATACAATATTGCCCTATGGCAAAAGACAATCAAGGAGCTGACTGGATATCAACAGAAAGTCAAATTAGAAATCCATACTTCGGAGATAAAATGATGAAATGTGGATCTGTAAAACTAGAACTAAACTAATATGGAAATAATACACATAAAGAATATGGTTTGTGATAGATGCATCAGGTCTGTGGAGAAGATATTCAGTTCTCATAATGTAACAACTACAAAAGTACTATTAGGCGAAGTCCATACTCAGAATAAGGTGCATGAGATCTTGATAGCCCAGATAGAAAAGGCATTGAAAGGTGAAGGATTTGAACTGATAGATACTTCTACTCCAGTACTAGTTACTAAGATTAAATCTTCGCTCATAGACCTTTTTAGTCAAAGTGAGATCTCTGAGGACTTTAAATTATCGACTTTTCTTACGGCTAGATTTCCATATGATTATTCGCACCTCAGTAGAGTCTTTTCGCATCACGAAAAAGATACTATAGAACACTACTTAATCCGATTGAGAATAGAGAAGGCAAAAGAACTTCTCGCCTATAAAGATCAAAATGTAAGTGAGATCGCTTACAAATTAGGCTATGCAAGTGCAGCTCATTTTAGTAGACAATTCAAGAAGATTGTAGGTGTCTCACCAAGTGTCTATAAAGCCGATCCATCAAATAGAATTTCTTTAGAAGACTTATAAATATTAATCATTAAAAATTGAATTATGAAAATTATCAAATCATCATTGACACTTATTTTGTTGAGTTTTATGCTCCTTACAGCGTATTCATGTAAGGATAGTAAACAGACAAGCCCTGCAAAAACTGAAGAAGCCAAACAAGGCAAAGAATACACATCAGCCTATACCTGTCCTATGCATTGCGAAGGCAGTGGCAGCGATAAGCCTGGCAAATGTCCAGTGTGTGGTATGGACTACAAAAAGAACAAAGACCATAAGGCGGATGGACATGATCATAATGGACATAGTCATTAGGTAGTATCACTGGTGAGATGTCAAAATTAGGCAAGTTGTCGCTATTATTCAGATTGTTACTTGGATGGGTACATCTTACCTTTGTAATTCATAAAATTGAAGAACATGAAACATACCTATAATATAGAGGGAATGACCTGTGGCAACTGTAAAGCAAAAGTCACCGACACCCTAGAAAGAATAGAAGGGGTGCAATCAGTCGAAGTAGATCTAGCTTCTAAGTCTGCAACGATAGATATGGATAAACATATCCCCTTGAAAACAATGAGGAATGCTCTTCCTGATAAATATACTATCACAGAAAAGGATGTGGATATGCCTACATCTGGATTCGAAGACATGGTAGAGAAATCAAAATTACAGCAACTCAAGCCATTATTTATCATATTAGGTTACATCACTACAGCAAGTGTATTATTGCACAGGGAGGATTGGAATCTGGGTGAAATGATGATTGACTTTATGGGGTTATTCTTTATAGTATTTAGCTTCTTTAAGATGTTGGATATTAGTGGTTTTGCATCTTCTTTCTCCATGTATGATCCGATCGCTAGTAAGGTGCCATATTATGGTAGGATGTACCCATTTTTAGAAACGATATTGGGACTTATGTTGCTTTTTAGATATCAAGTAGATATTGCTCTATTGGCTACGATAGTACTATTAGGGATTACTACTTATGGAGTTACGAAAACTCTTTTAGCCAAGCGAGCTATCAAATGTGCATGTTTAGGTACAGCTTTAGATCTACCAATGACGGAGGCAACCTTTATTGAAAATGCAATCATGATTGTGATGTCAGTCATAATGTTGGTATTATAGACAAGTTATCAATAAAACAAAACAATTAATCAAAATTAGGCAAGTAATGGAGAGATACTATGCAAACTAACGGATAGAATAAAAGGTAAGATGGGTAATATTCTGATCAACTCAAATAAATAAAAACATGAATAACACTAAATCGAATTATCCCAAATTCTTCCTTATGCTAACTGTATCATTTTTCGTAATGTACGGTGTGATGTTTCTAAATGTAGACAAATTTGATCACGTATACACTAGCCTAACACGTACCTATATGACGGTACTAATGATTGCTCCAATGGCAATTTTAAAGATGGGATTTATGTGGAAAATGTACACTAACAAAAAGTACAATTACGCAATTATTTTAGGGTCGGTGCTTGTGTTTGTAAGTACTCTTTTTTTACTTCGTACACAAGAACCTATAGGGGATATACAATGGATGGAAGCCATGATTCCACATCACTCGTCAGCAATTATGACGAGTAGCGAAGCCACATTCACTGATCCTGAAGTCCAGAAACTGGCTGATGACATT
>ERZ807291.8330-NODE-8330-length-11611-cov-4.648927_pt1 | contig 11611 bp, 10 predicted proteins | sample MGYA00521257_ERZ807291 | MGnify/ENA primary metagenome ERZ807291 (study PRJEB31413, sample SAMN03169783) | marine metagenome | biome: Marine; feature: Water; material: Subsurface seawater | place: North Sea | collected 2011-04-28 | depth 1 m m ...
CAACATTGCCGATAATAGTTTGTTCAATGGTGATTTTGCGGCAGCGTGCGGGGCTTGAGGGCAAGGCCAGCCATGAGGAATAAGGGCCAGATGGTTATGGCGTTCAGGTGCCGCAACACGCCCTATAATTGCGTGTGTTTACGATGCCCTGGGTGAAACACCAGCTCGACCATCGTCAGGGCGGCGTTCTGGTCCCATGTTGTTCGTGAAATCACAAACAGCGCTGTGTCAGTCTTTGTGGCCAACAGCTGTGCCTCTCTCTGGCTGGCATTTTTGGCGCCAAAGTTGATGTCGCCATGGGTGAAGGGGGTGTTCTGCAACAGCCATTCATTGGCGCTGAGTCTGGCAAAGCTGACCTCTGTTAGATGCGGCATGAGGGTGGTGTTGATCCATCGATCCTCGATAACATAGGGTGTTTCATCCGCCTCGTGCAGCGCAGTTACATGCAGTAATTTTGCACCGGCCTCAAGGGCAAATTGCTGGGTCACGGCGGCTGGTGCGGGTTCGATTTGTTGGCCTAACAGATGATATCTGTAAGATTTTCCTGCGGCCTCTATCTCGCTGCGGATCAGGGGAATGGACAGGGTTGCCTTGCCCACGGGGTGGAGCGCAACGCGCGTGCCAGCCTTGCGACGGCGGTCAAGCAATCCCATCTCGGCAAGGGTGCGAAGCGCCCGGTTCACGGTGACTCGCGCACAGCCAAGTTCAACAGCAAGATCGGCCTCATTCGGGATTGACTGGCCGGGTTCCCACTCACGCGTATAGATGCGCCGTTCTACCTCAGCCATCACGTCTCGCCAGTTTGTCCGTGCTGATCCACTCATTGCTGTTAAACCGCCAAACTACAGCGTGTGACGCAAAGAGGTCAGCGCCGCACGGTAAGCCGATGTGATCTTGTCATGCGCATGGTGGCGCCCCTCGGTGACAAGATGCCGTCCAGCAGACCATACATCACGAACCAGATGATCGTCCCCGGCAAAGATAAAGCTGTCGATCAACTGGTCACCGCGGCGTCCGGCAAGGGTCACCGATTGTTTGTCCAGACCCATCAAATCGGCCCAGTAACCAGGGGCAATCTGGCCTGTCTTTCGCCCGGCGGCGCGTGCCCCGCCGGCAATCATGGCGTCAAATATGTGACGGCCCGTCGATGCCGTTGATGGTGCCAAAGCCGCGCGTGATCGGTCGCGCAGGCGCTGTGAATATTCGAGGCTGCGCAATTCCTCTGATAGTGAAATGCGGATGTTCGAGTCAGAGCCAATGGCAATCATCCCGCCAGACTCGAACCAGGCAACGCCGTCGAATATCCCATCACCAAGACTGGCCTCGGTGATCGGGCATAATCCCGCTATCGCGCCGGTTTTGGCAAGGCCTCTTGTCTCGTGGGGTTGCATTTGGGTGCAATGGATGAAACAGCAATCGGGGCCTACCTCAATATTGCCCAAAACCCATTCAACAGGCCGCGCGCCAAGATGCTGGCTGACCTCTTCGACCTCGGCGCGCTGCTCGGCCAGATGCATATGGAATGGTCCGCCCTCGCCAAGCGCGCGGGTATGGCCCAGGCTGTCTGGAGACACCGCCCGCAGACTGTGGGGTGCCACGCCGAAAACCGTGTCGGCTGGCAGGTTGCCAAGGCCTTTACGAATGCCATCGCACAAGGCGGCAAACCCGTCCAGATCATTATGAAAACGGCATTGGCCCCGAACCAGCGGGCGCTTGTCGCAGCCGCCATATTGATAGTGAACGGGCAGCATGGTCAGCCCGATTCCGGTGGTTTGGGTGGCCGCCATAATTCGGTCAGCCATCTGCGAGCGCTGGTCATAGGCGGTGCCGTCCGGGGCGTGATGCAGATAGTGAAACTCGACATTGGTTGCATAGCCAGCTTCCAGCATTTCCATCTGCACCAGCGCGGCAATGGCTTCGACATGATCCGGGGTCAATTGGTCGAGGAACAGATACATCAACTCGCGCCAGGTCCAGAAACTGTCTTGCGGATTGTTGCTGCGATGTTCGGTCAGCCCGGCCATCGCCCGTTGAAAGGCGTGGCTGTGGGCGTTAACAGGGGCAGGCATCAGGCACGAGACATGTGCTTCGGCTGGGGGGCCGCTGAAATTTGGAGTCACCGCGGTGATGCGGCCATCATCCCCCAGTTCAACATGTACATTATCCTGCCAGCCATCAGGCAGAAGCGCGGTTTCAGCGTGAAGTGTTGGCATCATTGTTTCCTGTTGACAGGTTATTATGTATGTACATATAAATGAAAGTAGAATTTAAAGCAAGGTTCCTTAATGAAGGTATTAATCACAAATGCGGCGATGACGCTGCTGGACGATCAGCTTTCAGATGCCGCAAAAAAGAGCGTTGTGGATGAGTCCTACGGCCTTATCCCGCAGGGATATCTCTCTATGCAAGACGGATTGATCAATGCGCTTGGCCCGATGTCAGCGCTGTCAGATGACATGGTCAATGACGCCGCTATCACAAAAATAGATGCCATGGGCAAGCTGTTGACGCCTGCCTTTATTGATTGTCATACGCATGTCGTTTATGGCGGTCATCGCGCTGTCGAATTTGAATTACGCCTAAAGGGGGCCAGTTACGCCGAAGTTGCCAAGGCCGGTGGGGGCATTGTCTCGACGGTGAATGCAACACGGTCACAATCGGTGGAAGACCTTGTCGCAGGGGCATTGCCTCGGGTTGATGCGTTGCTCGGCGAGGGGGTCAGCCTGATCGAGGTGAAATCTGGATATGGTTTGGACATCGAGACCGAATTACGGATGTTGCGGGCGGGGCGGGCTATTGCGGCGGTGCGTCCGGTGCGCGTTGTTACCAGCTTTTTGGGTGCGCACGCGATGCCGCCTGGCGAAGACTGGTCACCTGAGGGCTATATTGACGAGGTCTGCATACCGGCATTGCGCCAAGCGCATAGCGAAGGGCTGGTGGATGCGGTGGATGGCTTTTGCGAGTCAATCGCCTTTAGCGCGGATCAGATTGCCCCGCTGTTCGACGTGGCTGCGGAACTTGGTCTGCCGGTTAAACTACATGCCGAACAATTGACCAGATGTGGGGGCAGCCTTTTGGCGGCGCGTCACAAGGCGTTGTCGGTGGATCATGTCGAATATGCGAATGAAGAAGATGTGATGGCGCTGGCCGCTGCCGGCAGCGCAGCGGTCTTGCTGCCGGGTGCATTTTACACACTTCGGGAAACCCAAAAACCGCCGGTGGCGTTGTTTCGCTCGCATGGTGTGCCGATGGCACTTGCCACCGATGCAAACCCTGGGTCATCGCCTCTGACATCGTTGCTGTTGGCCATGAATATGGGCTGTACGCTGTTTGGCATGACGCCGTGTGAGGCGCTGGCCGGAGTGACAAGACATGCAGCGACAGCGCTTGGCGTTTCTGATACCGGCATCTTGCGCCCGGGCTTGCGGGCAGATATTGCCCTATGGGATGTGGCGCATCCGGCCGAGCTTTCCTATCGGATTGGTTTCAATCCACTCAATCTTCGTATTTTTGAAGGGCAAATCACATGATCACACTGGTTCCAGGCGAGGTTACCCTCGTCCAGCTTGAACAAATTTGGCGTGGCCGCGATGATGTCGCCCTGCATCCAGACACAAAAGCCCCGATTGAGGCGGCGGCAGCGTTTGTCGCCAAGGCGGCGGCGGGTGGCACTGCGGTTTACGGCGTCAATACAGGTTTTGGCAAGCTCGCCAATGTGACCATTGCCGAAGACCAGACGGCCATTCTGCAACGCAACCTCGTGCTTTCGCATTGCTGCGGTGTTGGTGAGGCGCTGGATGCGCCAACGACACGGATGATGATGGTCCTCAAATTATTATCGCTTGGGCGTGGGGCATCCGGGGTCGCCTGGGAGACGGTGGAACTGATTACCGGGATGTTGAACAAGGGGGTTTTGCCCCAAATTCCTGTTCAAGGATCGGTTGGCGCGTCGGGTGATTTGGCGCCGCTTGCGCATATGGCGGCGGTCATGCTGGGCGAGGGTGAAGCGTGCTTTAATGGCGACATCATGTCCGGCGGGGCGGCGCTTGCCGCGGCCGGCTTGTCGCCGGTGGTTTTTGGCCCAAAAGAGGGGCTTGCCCTGATCAATGGCACTCAATTCTCTACCGCGTGCGCTCTTGCGGCGCTGTTTGATGGCTGGCGCAATTGCCGGGCTGGCGTGGTGACAGCGGCGCTGTCGACGGATGCGATCATGGGATCGACCGCCCCCCTTGTTGACGCAATTCATACATTGCGCGGGCACCAAGGACAGATTGCTGTGGCCCGGGCCCAGCGGGCGATTATGCAAGGCTCAGAGATCCGCGAGAGTCACCGCGAGGATGACACGCGCGTGCAAGACCCATACTGCATCCGCTGCCAACCGCAGGTGACAGGCGCCGCTATGGACTTGCTTCATTTTGCCGGACAAACACTGGAAATTGAGGCCAATGCCGTGACAGACAACCCATTGGTTCTGGTTGACGAAGGGCGGATCGTCTCGGGTGGTAATTTCCATGCTGAACCGGTTGCTTTCGCGGCTGATCAGATTGCCCTTGCGCTGGCCGAGGTCGGTTCGATTTCGCAGCGCCGTGTGGCGTTGATGGTGGATCCGTCTCTTAGCTTTGATTTGCCGCCCTTTCTGACGGGAAATCCAGGGCTCAATTCGGGCTTCATGGTCGCTGAAATCACCAGCGCTGCGTTGATGAGTGAGAACAAGCATTTGGCCAACCCCTGTTCAACCGACAGCACGCCGACCTCGGCCAATCAGGAAGACCATGTTAGCATGGCGGCACACGCGGCCCGCCGGCTTCAGAAGATGAATGCCAACCTCAGTATGATTCTGGGAATTGAACTTGCCTGCGCGGCACAGGGTGTGGGCTTTAGGGCGCCATTGAAAACCAGCCCGATTCTGCAAGATGTGATTGACCGGTTGCGCACACGGGTAGCGCCGCTGGCAGAGGACCGATTTATGGCTCCGGATTTGCAACAGGCGGCTGCGATGATTGTTGATGGCAGTCTGGTTCAAGGCCTCGATATGCCTGCCTATATCCTAGGCCAATCGACAGCTTAACACTGGCCAACAACTGGCCAACAACTGGCCAACAACTACCTAACAACTACCTAACACTGGGTCATAAAGGAGAGCATGATGCCGAATTCCCGCCATAATGTCCGCGATATCTATCCGGCGACTGGAAACCAGATCACGGCAAAAAGCTGGCTGACTGAGGCGCCAATGCGCATGCTGATGAATAATCTGCATCCCGATGTCGCTGAGGACCCGCACGCCCTCGTGGTTTACGGCGGAATTGGTCGTGCTGCCCGGACTTGGGAAGATTTCGACAAGATCGTTGCAGCCTTGCTAGACCTCGAACTTGACGAGACGTTGCTGGTGCAATCGGGAAAGCCAGTGGGGGTTTTCCGCACGCACAAAGACGCCCCGCGCGTGCTTATCGCCAATTCCAATCTGGTGCCGCATTGGGCCACATGGGATCATTTTAACGAGTTGGACAAGCGCGGCCTTGCAATGTACGGCCAGATGACTGCGGGGTCTTGGATCTATATTGGCACCCAGGGCATTGTTCAGGGCACTTATGAAACCTTCGTTGAGGCCGGGCGCCAGCATTATGCTGGTGATTTGACCGGACGTTGGATCCTGACCGCCGGTCTTGGCGGTATGGGGGGGGCCCAACCACTAGCCGCGGTGATGGCCGGGGCGTGCTGTTTGGCCGTTGAGTGTGATGAGTCACGGGCCGATTTCCGGTTGCGGACGGGCTATGTTGATGAAAAGACGCATTCACTTGATGAAGCGCTGGTAATGATCAAGGGCTGGTGTGACGCGGGTGAGGCTAAATCGGTGGCGCTGATTGGCAATGCGGCTGATGTCTTCCCCGAACTTGTGCGTCGCGGCGTCAAGCCTGATATCGTCACTGACCAGACATCGGCGCATGACCCGTTGCATGGCTATCTGCCTCTTGGCTGGAATGTCGCTGAATGGCGCGCCAAACAGGAAAGCCATCCAAAAGAAGTTGAGGTCGCGGCCAGAGCGTCGATGAAAACGCATGTGGCGGCGATGGTTGATTTCTGGAATGACGGCGTTCCGACTCTTGATTATGGCAACAACATTCGCCAAGTCGCGTCTGAAGAAGGGCTGGAGACTGCCTTTAGCTTTCCAGGTTTTGTTCCGGCCTATATTCGCCCGCTGTTTTGCCGTGGCATCGGCCCGTTCCGTTGGTGCGCCTTGTCGGGTGACCCAGAGGACATCTACAAGACAGACGCCAAGGTAAAAGAATTGGTTGATGATGCGCATCTGCATAAATGGCTGGATATGGCGCGTGAGCGTATTTCCTTTCAAGGATTGCCGGCACGAATCTGTTGGGTCGGGCTTGGCGTGCGCCACCGTTTGGGGCTTGCGTTCAATGAAATGGTTCGCACGGGAGAGCTGTCTGCGCCCGTGGTTATTGGCCGGGACCATCTTGATAGCGGCTCGGTTGCCTCTCCAAACCGCGAAACAGAATCGATGAAGGATGGCTCGGATGCGGTGTCTGACTGGCCGTTGCTGAATGCGCTTTTGAATACGGCAAGCGGGGCCACTTGGGTGTCACTGCATCATGGCGGCGGTGTTGGTATGGGCTTTTCCCAGCATTCTGGAATGGTCATTTGCTGTGATGGCACCGAGGATGCGGATCGGCGAATCGCCAATGTGTTGTGGAATGATCCGGCCACCGGGGTAATGCGTCATGCCGATGCCGGATATGACGATGCGCTGGACTGTGCCCGTGAACAGGGGCTCAACCTGCCTGGTATTCTTGACTAGGCAGGTCGATAACCGGCCTAGTGCTGCAATATTTTTGACAGAAAGGCTTGCGCCCGTTCGCCGCGCCCACCAGCAAAAAATTCGGTTTTGCCACAGTTTTCCTCGATCCGTCCTTCATCCATAAAGACGACGCGGTCGGCAACCTCGCGGGCAAAACCCATTTCATGGGTGACCACCATCATCGTCATGCCGTCATCGGCGAGTTCGGTCATAACGTCGAGAACTTCATTGATCATTTCCGGATCAAGGGCGGATGTTGGCTCATCAAACAGCATCACCCGCGGCTTCATTGCCAGCGCGCGGGCGATAGCGACGCGTTGCTGCTGGCCACCCGAAAGCTGGCTTGGGAATTTGTCCGCCTGATCGGCAATTTGCACCCGTTCAAGGTAATGCAGCGCGATGTCATCGGCCTCAGAGCGCGAGAGATTGCTGTTGCGAATGGGGCCAAGCGTCACATTCTGCAAAATCGACATATGCGGGAACAGATTGAAACTCTGGAACACCATGCCAACTTCGCGGCGCACTTGCTCCAGCTGTTTCATGTTGCCATAGACTTCGCGCCCACAGACATGAATCGTTCCCTGCTGATGGTTTTCCAGCTGGTTAACACAGCGGATCATGGTCGATTTACCGGATCCTGACGGGCCGCAGACGACAACGCGCGCCCCCTGTTTGACCGACAGATTGATATCCTTTAACGCCTGAAACTGATCAAACCATTTGCTGACACCTTCAAAGGCAATCAGGGTGTCGGGGTCTGGTTGGGGTCTGGCTGATGTGTTTGACATAATGTCTCCTAGCGGCGCGCCCGCAGGGCACGTTTTTCAAGATGGCTGAACAGCGCGGCAAACGAGTAACAGAGGATGAAATACATCGCGCCGACAATGATCCATGTTTCGAAAACCTTGGTCGTGGTCGATGCCACCTCTGTGGCAAGGAAGGTCAGCTCCTGAATCGAGATCAGCGAGACAATCGCCGAATCCTTGATCAAGGTGATGAACTGACCCGCAAGCGGTGGCAGAATTTTGCGTACCGCCTGCGGAAAAATGATGTCGCGCAGAACGTCAAATGGCGACAAGCCAACGGCGCGCGCCGCCTCCCATTGACCCTTTGGGATGGATTGAATGCCGGCCCGCACGATCTCGGTGATATACGCGCCCTCAAATAGCGCCAGGCACAATGCCCCCGCCACAAAGTTGGAAAATAATCTGGGGTCACCGAACAGCATGTAGAAAACGCCTGAACTTACAAACGCGCCATTCTTGTCAAAGTCATCAAGACCAACCAGCGGCATTAACTGGCCAGATAGAAAAAAGTAAAAAATGAAGATGAAGACCACCGGTGGGATGTTGCGGACCAACTCGACATAACAGCGACTGATCATTCGCATCGCCAGGTTTTTACTGGTGCGCATATAGCCCATGACAAGGCCGATGGTGGCGGCAAATATGGTTGCCCAAAAGGCCAGTCGCAATGTTGTTGCAATGCCCTTTAACAGCAGATTAGGCACATAGCGGGCTTTTTCTTCATCATAATAGATGACGAAATTGAAAACGCGCGACCAATTCCAATTATAGACAAGCACATCACTTACACGATAGACCGCATAGGCGATAATGGCGCCAACGAGTCCGAAACAGATATAGTCTACGCTCGTCAGTTTGCGCCGTGTCTGTAAGGGGGGTCCGTTCATGCTCTGTCCCTTATGGGTTTGTCACCGACAGGAAAAACCCTGCCGGTGAATGTTTTGTCTGGGTGAAAAGAGTGATGCCAGAAACCGCTCTGCCCCAAAATTTGGCAAGGGGTCTCTGGCATCATGAAACGGGGCTACTGCTCCAGCTTCACCATGTCTTTCCAGCCTGAACGGTTCTTGAACCAAAAGTCATGACGCTCTTTGAGCCAACCGCTGCTGGTGTTCACGACGATCCAGTTGCTAAAGAAATTCAGCGCATCCGAATCACCTTTACGAAGGGCAAAGCCTTCATTTCCGCGTGTCAGGTTTTCACCGTCAAAGGCAACAAAAACCTCATTCGGATATGCCTCAGACCAAAAGCGCGGCTTTGGTGCGCTCGAGATCATTGCATGTGCATTGCCGTTCACAACTTCTTGAAAGGCCTGTGCATCGTCGTCAAACTGACGCAGAGTGGATTTTGGAAACAGCTTTTGCGCGGCCTTACATGGTGTTGCACCACGACGGCAGGCAATTGTGACGCTGGCCTGATTGTAATCAGCAATCGTTGTGTAATTGCCGGCAAGCTTTGTGTTTGCAGCCATCATCTGGCCCGAATGCGCATATGGTGTGGTGAAATTCACTGTCAGGTTACGCTGTGCGGTGATTGACATGCCGCCGATGATGACATCGAATTTCTTTGCCAACAGTGATGGAATGATCCCACTCCAGGCTGTAGGCACAAATTCAACCTCAACGCCCATGTCGGCAGCAAGTTTAGTTGCAACGTCAATTTCAAAACCGATCAGGCCGCCTTGCTTGTCACGCATTGCCCATGGAACAAAAGTCGACATGCCAACCTTCAGCGTGCCCCGCTTTTGAATATCTGCAATCAGGTCATCAGCAACCGCGGGCAACGAAGTTGCAACAACCCCGAAGACTGCCACGAGCGCCATAGCCGCCTTGGCTTTCAATATCCGTGTAAGTTTCATTTTTTTCTCCTCTTGCTCTGTTGTAATTCTCTTTATGGTTAAGTGGTGTGATGGGTCTCATCGTGCCCTGTTCATCTTTATTTCGAGGATGTTGACCATAATGGAAAGGCTGGTCGTCAGGACAAGATACATGCCGGCTACGATGAACCAGATTTCAAATGCCATATAAGTGTCGGATATCAGATTGAGTCCTTCGGTTGTCAGTTCGGAAACAGCGATAACGCTGACAATGGCGGAATGTTTGATCAGGGAAATCAGCAAGCCGGTCAATGGCGGCAGAATTAGCGGCAGCGCCTGCGGGACAATCACATAGCGATATTTGTCAAATTTTGACAGGCCGGTTGCATCGGCGGCTTCATATTGGCCGCGCTCAACGGCCTGGATGCCCCCCCGGATGATTTCTGCGGCAAAAGACCCCTCAAATGCGGCAAGGCATAAAACCCCGGCCCAGAACCGGTCAATGCCAAAAATTGGCGCCAAAACGAAATAGAACATGAACAATTGCACGAGCAGGGGTGTGTTGCGAATGATCTCGAGATAGGTGGTGGCAATCGACCGTCCGGCAATCGAGTTCGACATTCTGCCAATCGCGGTTAAGGCGCCAATTAATATTGAGAGAACACTGCTGATGCCAGCTAGTTGTAAGGTTACAAGGATGCCATTGATTAACGGGCCGGGAATGAATTCCCCATCGATTATCCGGTAAAAGAACGGCCCGACACGATACCATTGCCACCTATATTCCATCGCGGCGGCACCGGCGTATATCAGCCAGGCAAGGATGCCAAACAACAAAATGGCCTGTGCCACCTGCCAAAGAGACCGCGCAATGTGAGCTGACGCAGGATCTTTTGGATGCCGCACGCCGTCCACGCCAAGCAGTCTTGCAAGCAACGGCATTTCAGGATGTATCTGCGTCACCAATCTGGCTCCCCTTAACCAAAAAAACGGCTCTTTCATCATATATGTAAATAGTTCGATGGCTATCTTTTTATTTATGTTATGTATTATCGTATCAAGTTGTGGTCCATCGTCGGTGGGTTATTAGTGTTGGATGTTGCCTGGGAAAAAGGAAAAAGATGAAAATCACCTTCCGCCAGATTGACGCTTTTCAAGCTCTGATCACTTCGGGAACGGTAACGAAGACAGCGTCTTTGCTTGGGATTTCACAGCCAGCAGTGAGTCGGCTGATCTCAGATCTTGAGAAAAGCGCTGGTTTCAAGCTGTTCCAAAGGCCCGGGCGCAAGCTTGAGCCTACGCTCGAGGCGCGATTGCTCGCCGAGGAAGTGGCGCAATCCATGGCCGGGTTAAAGCGCATCGAGCAGGCAGCGCAAAATATTCGTGACTTCAAACATGTACAGCTTCGACTGGTCAGCACCCCGTCTTTTGTCTCAACGTTGGCGCCATTGCTGATCGAAAGATTTTCCAAACGGCATCCCAATGTACATGTCTGTCTGGATACCCAATCTGATGATGAGCGTATCGAGTGGATGGTGCTTGAGAATCAGGATTTTGGCATCGCTGTCTCGACGGGACGCAACCGCAACATCGCCACACATGAATTGCTTAGCACCGAGGCTGTGTGTCTTTTGCCTGATTCCCACAGGCTTGCCGGGCAAAAGAGCATCTCTGCGCAAGATCTTGCTGGTGAAAACTTTGTTTCCTATTTTGAGGGATCGATTTTCAAAAGCGATATCGACAGGACGTTTAATGCGGCAAAAGTCCGCCGTCTGACCCGGTATGAGGGAAAGACAACATCGGCGATTATTGGCATGGTCGGGGCTGGTTTGGGTGTGTCTGTCATCGAAACTGGCTTTGGTGCCGGATCTTTTGATCCCAGATGCGTGACGGTGCCCTTCAAATCGCCAATACGCTATACGGCTGAGCTGTTATGGTCAAAACAGCGCGGCCTGTCGGCCATCCAGAAAGAGTTCCTCGACATGGTCAGGGACGAATATAGTGGGCCTAGCCGCTAGGCGGTTTATGCCGGGTCGCGGGTAAGCGCCGCCCGGAATTTTTGGCGCGCTGCTTCGCTGTGGATATAGTTGTAGTCACGCGGATAGGCCTTTCCGGGCACAATCTTCAGCACCGCCATCACTGGCCCGTCGCACGCCAGCAACCCCGGCAAGGCTGCCT
>ERZ807291.8333-NODE-8333-length-11609-cov-6.705470_pt1 | contig 11609 bp, 8 predicted proteins | sample MGYA00521257_ERZ807291 | MGnify/ENA primary metagenome ERZ807291 (study PRJEB31413, sample SAMN03169783) | marine metagenome | biome: Marine; feature: Water; material: Subsurface seawater | place: North Sea | collected 2011-04-28 | depth 1 m m ...
GGGCACTGGCCTAGTTGTTCGAAGATGCCTAGAGCGCTGTGGGGAATGGGAGATAGTGCGGATCGCAAGGTTCCTGTTTTGACATAAGTAAAAGTTTGTGAAAGCTTCAACTAAGCGATAGTCTTTCATATCTGTCTGCTGGTTAAGGATTTCTTCCGTGTCCAATTTATCAACCATCGAGCGCCGACGAGAAATCGTAAATCAGGCTTCCAACAATGGTCGAGTTCTCGTGGATGCATTAGCTGAGCAATACAAAGTCTCAACGGTCACGATTCGCAATGACCTCAACCATATGGATAGGAACGGTGTTTTGGTGAGGACGCGTGGGGGTGCGATTGCGAGCACTCGCCTCATTCGAGAGCTATCGGTTCAAGAGCGTTATAGCGAACATCGTCTAGCGAAGCAGCGTCTCGGTCTTGCGGTAGCAGATTTACTCACCGATGGCGAAGCAGTGATATTGGATTCAGGTACAACGACTGAAGAGGTCGCGCAGTGTCTCTCGGCGTTCAAAGATCTAGTCGTCATCACCAACGGACTCAATGTTGCATCAGCGTTAGCTGATCTAGAGGATATTGAGGTGCGCATTACAGGTGGCACTCTCCGCCGAAAAACCATGTCATTTTACGGTCCGCTAGCTGAGGACAGCTTACGCCAGATTAACGTAAGCAAAACTATATTGGGCGCAGACGGGTTTGATTTGAAATCGGGCGTCACTACACATTTCGAACCCGAAGCTGCCTTAAATCGCATGATGTGTGATGTCGCAAATGACGTCATAGTTGTTACCGATTCTTCGAAAGCCGACCGCCAAGGTTTGCATACTGTGGTGGCCCTTACCGGCATATCTACGTTCGTGACAGACAGCGGACTACCAGATAGTTACGCGCAAGAGCTTGAACGGCTTGGTGTGGATCTACGCATCGTCGACATTTAAGTCAGTTCTAACGCAGCCCTAACTTCCCCCGTCTTACTCCAAAGCGACATATCGTATCGCCTCTAAACTTTCGTTTAGTTTCTTAATCTAATAAAAAATAAACTTGTGAAAGTTATTTTGTGGTGATAATCTCCAAAATGAAGGCAAAAATAAGAATAGGGATGATGTTGTAGTTCCGGATCATCACCAGAACAGTTTCTTCAAGACAGGGTCCAAGAACTTAGCGCGAGGGAACGAACTCGCATAGATATAATCAATATGGGGGAATCGAAATGATTCTATTTCTAAAACGACTAATGACTGCCGTTACGGGCGTGTTGTTAGTTTTCTCGTCGTTCGGCATTGCCTATGCGGAAGAAATTATTGAAGAGGTAGTTGTCGTCGGTGTAAAAGGGAGTTTGCAACGCTCAATCGTGCAAAAAAGATCTGCTACCGGAATAATTGATGCTATTTCCGCGGAAGATCTGGGTAAGTTCCCAGATTTAAACCTTTCCGAGTCGATTCAACGCATTCCTGGTGTCACGCTTAATCGTGGGAATGGTGGGGAGGGACAGTCCGTTAACCTTAGAGGTCTTGGACCGGAGTTCACGCGTGTGGAAATCAATGGCCAGACCGGCGCAAGTAACGGTACAACAGATGTGTTTGGCGGTAACTCTGGTAACAGTGGTGGACGGGCGTTTAACTTTCAAATCTTGCCATCTGAATTGTTTACAAATGTTGTCGTTCACAAAACGGTTAACGCGAGTCAAGTCGAAGGTGGTTTGGCAGGTCTTGTGAATTTGGAGACCAACAAACCATTTGATTTCGATGGATTTAGGGTGTCGGGTTCGTTGCAGGGCAACAACAGTAAGAATACGGATGACACGGGAACGCGGACGGCACTTCACGTAAGCAACAATTTCGACAACGTATGGGGCTTGTCAGGTTCTGTCGTCTATACAGATTCACAGTTTCAATCTAATCGAACAGGTGGCTTCAACGTTCGGCCACTGTCGCAAGCCATAGCTCGCGACGGAGCGGGTAATCCGGTTGCGGGCACGCCAGAGGAACTGGCAGCTAGTATTACGAATGTAGAGCACTATATTCATGACTTCGAAGATGCGGAAACCCTGAGCTTCGCCGGGGCGTTTCAGTGGAATGTCTCTGATAATTTTCAGTTGACGATCGATGGGCTTTATTCTGAGTTGGACGCGACGCGTTTCTTTACACGTGCGGATGCGCCGTCTGAAAGTAATATCACCAGTGTTTCAAATACAACGGTTCAAAATGGACTCATCACAGCGGGTACCTTTGGTGGTGTTCAGCAGCGTTTGGGAATCAACGATAACTCCTCAGAAGAAACGCTCAGTCAGATTGTTGTTCGTGCTGATTGGTTCATAAACGAGAATTTGACCGCTAAACCTTATGTTGGCTACACCAAACGAGACATTGATCGAGTTGGGAACTTGCTATCAACGCGCCGTAACTTCAATTCGGTTACAGGTCGGTTTGATGGCGCAGACGTTACCTACAGATATGACGGTGATTTTGTTGATTGGACAACCAACGGCACAGACTTCTCATCAAACCCCGAGGAATTTGTGCTTAATGTGTTGCTGTTCCGACCGACCACTGATGAAGATGAGGAGACGACCGCTAAACTAGATTTTACGTGGGACTCTGAGGGCGAAGCTCTGACATCAATTGATTTCGGTTTCCGTTTCGCAGAACGGGAAATAAGTCGTACGGGAGTTGATAATCGAGTTCAGGCAGATGCTGGGTTTGATCGAAACCTCTTGCCGACTGTCGCGGATGCATTGGTCATTCTCGATAATTTTAACATCGATGGCGCTCCGTCGAGTGTGCCTGGATCGCTGATTTCAGCGGACCCAGAAAGGCTAGTTGATCTCTATTTACCGAATGGAGGTTTTGCGGGTGGCACTATACCGGGTGCGAATATTTCGCTACGACCTTTAACAGCGGCTCAACGAAGCTTTGATGCGACTGAGCAAACATTCAACGCTTACGTGTCGGCGAATTTCGAAATCGGTAATTTGATTATGAATGCCGGTTTGCGTTGGTTACGCACGGATCAAGAATCGAGTGGTTCTCAGATCGTGAATGGCACACCTAGTCCGATTACCCTTGGGAGTATCTATTGGGAACTTTTGCCAAGTGCGAGTTTGCGCTATGCATTGACTGACAACTTGTATATTCGTTCAGGATATGCAAAGACACTCACCCGGCCATCACTAGCGAACTTAGCGCCGACCGAAATTGTTAACGGTGTTGATGAAGGCGGTGGTACAGGAAGTCAGGGGAATCCTGATCTGACGCCTTTTACGGCAGACAACTTCGATTTAGGAATAGAGTACTACTTCGCTGGTAACGATGGGTTGGTGTCAGCGAACGTATTCTTCAAGCAGCTTGATGGAATTATTGACACAGAATCTTTTACGGCAAATAGAACCTTTCCTCGTCAGGCAGACGGCGTCATAGTGACAGCTCCGATCGTATTTACACGTCCATCAAATGGTGCTTCCGCGAGTATTCAAGGCTTTGAATTTTCAGTGCAGACACCGCTTTCATTGAAAGAGGGTAGTTTATTAAGAGACTTTGGCATCGTGGCTAATTTGACGTTGACTGACAGCTCAGCTGATTTTTCCGATGGCGGTGATGTTCGATCGACAGGTCTGCCAGGGCTGTCTGAGACCAGCTACAACCTAGTTGGCTACTATGATAATGGTAAGTTTGATGCCCGAGTAGCATATGCATGGCGCTCAGATTTCTTACAAGCATTTTCAGGCGCTTTCGGTGTTCCTAGATTCCAAGAGGACTTCGGTCAACTGGATGTATCTGCCAACTATCGGATTACTGACAACCTAGTGTTGCAGCTACAAGCATTAAACTTGACCGATGAGCAGGTGGTGTATACGAGTTCGTCTCTAAGAGCGCCCAACGCGGTCACCCAGATTGATCGTCGGGTGCTTTTTGGTGTTCGGTACACTTACTAGGGTAGTCAACTAAGCTAGTTCCCCGTTTAACCACTAGTGGTTAAACGGGGAGTCTAGATGTCTTGGTACAAGCTAGCGCTTTTCGGAGCAGTTTCTATTGGTCTAATTCGGTTGAGTAACCGTGTGGTCCGACGAATAGAACCGAAAATCGTTGTTCGATTCTATGAAAGGCCTTACGGAGTGCTTCAATGCAATCAGTCGACAGGTTTACTCAGTCGAGCGTAATGCCGATGACCATTATCGGCATTTTGTTTTTCATGTTTGGTTTTGTTACATGGTTAAACGGATCGCTTATACCGTTCCTGCAGATTGCCTGCGAGTTAAACCATTTCGAAGCTTATTTTGTGACGCTGGCGTTTTACATTGCGTATACCGTCATGGCATTTCCTATGTCGTTCATCCTTGAACAGACAGGCTACAAGGACGGTATGGTGTGGGGAATAGCGGTAATGGTCGTTGGCGCATTGCTATTTATTCCAGCGGCAATGTCGCGAAACTATGGCTTATTTCTTCTAGCACTTTTTGTATTGGGAAGCGGTTTAACGTTACTACAAACTGCTTCTAACCCCTACGTCGTGACGATAGGCCCACGTGAATCAGCTGCTGTGCGAATCAGTGTTATGGGTGTTCTAAACAAAGGAGCGGGCGTGATTGCGCCGCTCGCATTTAGCGCGTTTATGTTCACCGGGATGTCTGATTTTACCGAAGTTAGACTTGCAGCACTTTCTGATTCGGAACGAACAGCGCAGTTGATCGAGCTTTCTGAGCGCCTCGTTAATCCTTACTTGTTACTCGCCGGGGCGCTTGTTCTGCTCGCGCTGTTTGTTAAATTTTCGCCGCTGAACGAGCCCGAGTTTGAAGGCGTGGAAACTAGCGGGTCTGACAATATTTTCCAACATCCTCAGCTCGTATTCGGAGCGATAGCTCTGTTTTTCTATGTTGGCGCGGAAGTGATTGCGGCTGACACAATTGGCTTGTTTGGGCGTGGGATTGGTGTTGAGCACTTTGGACAACTGACGTCATACACGATGGCTTTCATGGTATCGGGCTATCTCGTTGGAATGTTGGTGATCCCGCGATGGTTGTCTCAAGCTCGTGCCCTCGCAGCGTCAGCTGTATTGGGTATTGTTTTTTCGCTGCTCATTGTATTCGCTGACTCAGCTAAAGATAGCCTGTGGCAGATGTTGTTTTCATGGACTGGTGTGCCAGGAATCCCGAATGTCGTGCTGTACGTCGCTATGTTCGGGTTCGCCAACGCCTTAGTTTGGCCTGCTATCTGGCCGCTTGCGCTAGAGGGTCTTAGCCCAAAGCTAGTTGGTCGCGGATCGGCGTTACTCATCATGAGCATCGCGGGGGGCGCAATCTTTCCGATACTCTATGGCGTGCTCGCAGATGGAAATCTTGGTGCACAAAGCGCTTACTTAATCATGTTGCCTTGTTATGTAGTGATTTTATTCTTCGCGGTAAGCGGGCACCGTTACCGTTCTTGGGGTGCAAAGTGATCTTATGAAATCGAGAAATCAACCAATCATTTGTCAATCTTGGGACAACACTTGAAGCGTTTTTTGGAAATTATCGCTAAGAATCGAGCTGGTGAAGGTGGCGGGATCTATTCTGTTTGTACAGCACAACGTATGGTGCTTGAGGCTGCTTTCCAGCAGGGAATACAAGACCAATCACTTGTACTGGTGGAAGCGACTGCGAATCAAGTCAATCAATACGGTGGATACACCGGAATGCAGCCAGCAGATTTTCCACAGTATATCGAAGAGATTGCGGCGAGTGTTGGGTTCTCCCGGGAAAATATTATTCTTGGCGGAGATCACCTTGGTCCGACTTGCTGGGTCGATGAACCTGCGGAGTTGGCCATGCAGAAGGCGCGTGAGTTGGTTGACGCCTATGTTGTGGCAGGATTCACCAAGATTCACTTAGACGCAAGCATGCCATGTATGGGCGACCCGAAAGAAATGACAGATACATTGGTTGCTGCACGGGCGGCTGATCTCTGTGAGGTGGCGGAGCAGGCGGCGATGAGAACTTTTGGCGAATCTAATGTCGTATACGTCGTCGGAACTGAAGTGCCGGCACCGGGAGGAGAAACAGAGGCCATCGCAGGTCTACAAGTAACCTCGACAGAAGCAGTGAAAGAAACGTTGATCGCGCATCAAGAAGCGTTTGCTGCGAGGGGTCTGGAACATGTTTGGTCAAGGGTCATTGGACTAGTAGTACAGCCAGGTGTCGAGTTTGATCACACATCTATCCATGACTTTGAGCCTGAAAAAACGAATCAGCTCGGTGCGTTGATCGACCAGATTCCAAACATCGTATTTGAAGCCCATTCGACAGACTATCAAAGAGGATCAGCCTATGCCGCCTTGATTGAGCGACATTTCGCCATTTTGAAAGTCGGACCCCAGTTGACGTTCGCTCTGCGCGAAGCGTTGTTCGCACTCAGCTATGTTGAAGACGAGATATTTGAAGAGCAAGAACGAAGTGATCTAAGGGCAGTATGCGAACGAGTTATGCTGGAAGAGCCGGGTTACTGGCAGAAGTACTATCCAGATGGAGAGTTACGGGGGCGAGTTTTTAGACGATATAGTTACAGTGACCGTATCAGATATTATTGGACACACCCTGAGGTTGAGTCGGCTGTGGAAGTGCTGAAGAACAATTTGGGTAGTGTTGATATCCCACTACCAGTCCTCAGCCTTCACATGCCCATTCAATATAATGCTGTGCGAGCGAAGCGGCTATCAACGGTGCCGGGTGATTTAATTCGACATCACATCATGCAAGTTACTGGCCTCTATGCGGCGGCCTGCAAGAGCAACTAAGGGAAGAACAATGTCAGAACTATTGTTGGGATTTGATGTAGAGGAGCTCGAAGCGAATGGAAGTTATTGGTGCGCAAAGGAAATCGCTCAGCAGCCGCAGATATGGGAAGAAGCCGTCGCGCGTATCGAAAGCCAACGTCAGCAAATTGATGCGTGGATCAAGCCATTGCTTGCAAATGAGCGGTTGCGGATTACGTTGAGTGGCGCTGGTACATCGTCATTCATCGGTGAGACCATCGCCCCGTGGTTAGGCGAGCGACTTTCACGTCGAGTCGACACTTGTAGCACAACGGACATTGTGGGTGATCCAAGGAAGTGTTTTCCTGAAGATATTCCAACGTTGATGATTTCGTTTGCCAGATCCGGAGACAGTCCGGAGAGTGCTGCGAGTGTGGATTTGGCGAACCAATTGCTGACCGAATGCCATCATCTGGTACTGACCTGCAATCCAGACGGGCAATTAGCTAAATCCATTGCAAACGATGACCGAGGACTGTGTTTACTTATGCCGGAAGCTGCTCATGATCGAGGATTTGCGATGACAAGCAGTTTCACGTCAATGATGATTTCTACGGTAACGGTGTTTGCCCCCGATAACAAGCAACTCAATACTGCCGCTAGAGTAACCGAGAAATTGATTGCGCAGCATGCCTCGACCGCGCGCGAATATGCCAATCGGAAGTATAGTCGTCTCGTGGTACTCGGCGCTGGATGTTTGTTTGGTATCGCACAAGAAGCAGCTTTGAAATGCTTAGAGCTCAGCGCCGGCCACTTGGTATCGCTATATGATTCCCCTTTAGGTTTTCGTCATGGGCCGAAGTCCGTTGTCGACGATCAAACGTTAATCTTTCTTTTGCAATCCTCTAACGGTTATAGCGCCCTTTATGACCGTGACCTAGCTAGAGAGCTTCGCCGGGACTTCGGTGATGATCGTATCGCTAATTTGTCGTCGGGTTTTCTTGGTTTTAGCGAGGACAAACTTGATGAGTTCTGGATATCCCTACCTTATGTTGTCTACTGCCAGATGTTCGCTTTTTTTACTGCGCTGGTTCACCACATTCCCGCTGATAACCCTTGCCCCACAGGGGAGGTTAATCGGGTTGTCCAGGGTGTGGAAATCCACGAGTATTCTGATCGTATTCGTGAGTCGTTAGATAGAAAAGTGGACGGGATATAGGATGCTGGGGATTGATGTCGGTGGTACAAAAATTGAACTAGCAATCTTCAACGAAAACGTGGAGCTGATTGAATCATGGCGTGTATCCACACCGAAAAACGATTATGAGCAATTTCTACAAACCATCACTCAAATGGTTGCAGACGCTGACGAAAAGTTAAGCAAGAAAGAGACCGTTGGTATAGGCATTCCTGGGTTTGTTGATCGAAGTGGCCGCGCAATTTCAGCAAACGTCCCGTGCATAACAGGTAGAATTCCATCTTTGGACCTCCCCAAACGGATTGATCGTCCTGTCGCTACCGACAGCGACACTAAGAACTTCGTATATTCTGAGGCAAATGGCGGTGCGGGTGCGGGATATCGGCATGTGCTTGGATTGATCTTGGGAACTGGGTTATCAGGCAATTTTTCGATAGGTGGTGTACTGAGTCGAGGCGCTAATTCTCAAGCAGGTGAGTACGGTCACTTGTCGTTGCCTACCTTACTCGGACGTGAGTATGACTTCCCGTTACTCGAATGTGGGTGTGGCAAGGTAGGTTGTGCTGAAAAATATCTATCGGGTCCGGGCTTGTTGTGGATGTCGAGATTTTTCGGTGGGCATTATAATTCCGTTGTGGATTTGATGGAGGATCAACAAAAGGCGGGTTCCTCAGCCGCCGTTGCATTCTCAGCATACATTGATTGTCTCGGTGCATTTCTTGCGCACATGACGCTGATTCTTGATCCCGATGTAATCGTCTTAGGCGGGGGTTTGTCCAATATCCCTCAGATATATCAAGAATTACCAGAAAGTATGGAGCGGCATCTGGTTGCAGGGTTCGGAGTGCCAGATATCGTAGCGCCGCTCTATGGCGATTCCAGCGGTGTTCGCGGCGCCGCGATGCTCGGACGTCAGTGCAGAGATAACCAAATTGACTAAGGCGATTATTAATGGGCAGATATTCGATGGCTCGAAGGTTCATAGTGGCTGCGCCGTACTATTCGCGGAAAACGTTATTTCCGCAATTGTTCCTGAAGAAGAGTTGCCTACGTCTATCGAAATTGACTTCGACCTCGATGGCGGAACTTTGGTCCCCGGATTCGTAGAATTGCAAGTGAACGGCGGGGGTGGTGTCCTATTTACCGACGCACCCACCGTGGACGGTATCCGCACAATTGGTGCTGCTCATCGGCAGTTCGGCACAACCGGGTTCATGCCTACGCTTATCACGACGGACTTTGGCACGATGCGTAGGGCTATTCGTGCTGTGGATGACGCAATTGAAGCAGACGTGCCAGGGGTTTTAGGGATTCATCTAGAAGGACCATTTCTAAATGTTGCGCGGAAAGGTGCGCATGATCATAAGCAATTTCAAGTGATCGATGATGAGGCCATCGAGCTTCTTACATCGCTCAAACACGGAAAGACGATCGTTACGATTGCGCCGGAAAATACGACAACTGAGGTTATTGAACATTTGACGAGTAGCGGTGTGTTTGTCGCTGCTGGACATAGTGCAGCAAACTATGAGCAAACGTTAGCCGCGATTGAAGCAGGTGTAACGGGGTTCACGCACTTGTTTAACGCAATGAACCCTATGTTGCACCGCGAACCGGGGATGGTTGGCGCAGCGATTACTGATAGAACGTGTTGGTTCGGTATCATCGCTGACGGATTCCACGTTCACCCGACTGCGTTGCAAATTGCTGTCTCTGCTAAGTATCAAGGTGGATCGGTGTTGGTTACGGATGCTATGCCGGTAGTCGGATCTGAAACGAATGCCTTTGAACTGGGCGGGGAAATTATTCGGTCTGTTGATGGGCGTTGCATCAATTCGTCGGGCTCATTGGCAGGATCAGATCTGACGATGATTGATGCGGTGAACAATACCGCCAAATTCGCTCGTTTAGATTGGTTTGAAGCGGTACGTATGGCGAGTTTGTATCCCGCGCGAGCCATTGAGGTGGATCGTAGCTATGGTCAGATTTGTCCAGGAAGACCAGCAAATATGGTGGCTGTTAGTGCGAAACGTTCCGTGGTAAGAACTTGGATTGACGGAGATGGAATATGATCGATTTGGATAGGCGACACTTTATTCGAGCTGCTGTTGCCGCGTCTGCGGTGGCTGGGTTAAGCGCATGCGGGCAAGAGCAGACGCGCGCGGGATCAACACCTCTTAAGACATCGAATTCGGTAGCGGATCTTATCGTGCCAGCGATGGAAACGGTTCGCGTAGGCCTTATTGGTGTCGGTGAACGTGGGGTCGGCTTTGTGCGGCATTTTTGCAACATCGAAGGCGCAGTAATTCGGGCCATTTGCGATATTGACTCAGACGTACTCAGCCGTGCCGAACGCGTTGTTGCAGAACATGATCAACCGAGCGTTGAATTGATTACGGGCGATGACTATGCGTATCGCCGGCTCATCGATCGCGACGACGTTGATATCGTCATAATCGCAACGCCCTGGCGGTGGCACGTCCCCATGGCGGTCGAGACAATGCAGAACAATAAACATGCATTTGTTGAGGTTCCCGCGGCGACCACGGTTGAGGACGCTTGGCTTCTCGTAGATACATCGGAACACATGCAGATGAATTGCATGATGATGGAAAACGTAAATTATGGGCGGGAAGAGCTCATGGTCCTGAACATGGTACGACAGGGACTATTTGGCGGGCTTCTCCACGCCGAGGCAGGGTATGTCCATGCGCTACGCTGGCAAATGAAAGATATTGACCGCAGTACCGGGTCTTGGCGCACGGCTTGGCATACAAAACGGCTTGGCAATCTGTACCCAACACATGGATTGGGTCCGGTCGCACACTATATGAACATCAATCGTGGCGATCGGTTCGATTATATGAACTCAATGAGCTCACCAGCGCTTGGTCGTCAGGAATACGCGCAGGAGCAATTCCCTCCAGAGCATCTTCGCAATCAAGCGAAGTATATAAATGGTGACATGAGTACCAGTTTGATCAAAACGAAAAAAGGTCGAACAATCATGGTACAGCACGATACGACCACACCACGGCCATACACCCGGCACAATCTTATTCAGGGAACGAACGGTGTGTTTGCAGGATTTCCAAATCGGATTGCATTGGAAAACGGCGGTCTACGCATGCCTGCAGAGGAAGGTGCAGAGACTTTCCATGATTGGGACTACGACATGAAACAATGGTTTGCGAAATATGACCATCCCCTATACAAAAAAATTGGCAAAGAATCTGAGAAGCAGGGTGGTCACGGGGGTATGGATTTCACCATGTGTTGGCGCATGATTTATTGCTTAAGAAATGGGGTTGCTCTAGATCAAAATGTTTATGACGCGGCTTCCTGGTCAGTGATAGCCCCATTGAGTGCAGAATCGGTTGCAGATCGTGGAAACAGCCGAGATATACCCGATTTTACAAGGGGTAAATGGGAAACTACGCCATCTCTGGGGATAGAAGATTATCCGGATTCCGAGGAAGCAAGCGGCTAGCCCAGCTTGTTTTCCAGCTCTTTCACATAACAATTGCACAAGATCAAATGAGCTCTGGAGATTTTTGCGAGTTAGTTTGATACGGGCAAAGTCTCGACAGCTTGTAAGGCTATCCGCGTTTCTCTTTCTATGGTCTCGAAATCACCTCGCGGATTTCAGTCGCTAGTGCGACACCATCTGATTATGCCGTTAATCTCATCGC
>ERZ807291.8355-NODE-8355-length-11591-cov-6.786148_pt1 | contig 11591 bp, 7 predicted proteins | sample MGYA00521257_ERZ807291 | MGnify/ENA primary metagenome ERZ807291 (study PRJEB31413, sample SAMN03169783) | marine metagenome | biome: Marine; feature: Water; material: Subsurface seawater | place: North Sea | collected 2011-04-28 | depth 1 m m ...
AATCACAAAAGTACTGATAAACGGAAAAGAGTTTTTTGGTGGAAATGTAGAAGCGGCTACTAAAAACCTTGATGCCTCACTCGTAGATAAGGTAGAGGTGATAGATAAAAAAACGGATGAAGATGAGTTCACAGGAGAGGATGATAATCAACGGGAGAAAGTCATTAATCTGGTACTAAAAGAAGATAAGGCTCAGGGGTATTTTGGGACTATACGAGCAGGCTCTGGTACCGATGGATACTATGACAGGAAAGGGAATATTAATTTCTTTAAAGACGCTACTCAGTTTTCACTGATAGGAGGACTTAATAATATCAATAGCAATCTCTATGGATGGCAGGATATGGGTACCTTGAATAGCTTTGAGATTAATCCGTTTAATGGTGGAAGCAATAGCTGGAACTGGAATGGCGGGGTTAATTCATACGAAGGAATAGGAGCTAACCTGCATTTTGAGCCGGTGAAAGGAATGAAGTCTGATGTAGCTTACGTGGTCACTTCAGAACATAACCTTAGGATAGGCGAGCGGAACTCGGAAGTGTACCTCACAGAGAATACTTTATTTTCCGACGCGATAAGTGAAGGCAATGGCGACAAGAATAATCATCAAGTGAATGTAAAGATAGAGTACGAACCAGATACGCTAAATAGGCTCGTGCTTCGTGCGCAGTTCAATAGACAAATTGGCGATAATTTTTCAGGCTCGCGTACACAAAACTTCTTTAATAAGGACAGTATACTCAATAGTGGTGTAACGCTGAATAGAATAAATAGTGGAGATCAAAAACTGATTACTAAGCTGCATTGGACTAGGAAGTCAAAAAAGAAGGGCGATAATCGATTTATGGGGTCAGTTTACTTTGGAACTTCTGAACTTACCAATGATCAACAGAATTATTTCAAGACGCAGCCATTTTTGCTTCCATTTCCTGAAAATGAGTCTCCTAGACTTACACAAAATCTGCAAACCAATGAGCAAACAATAGCTACTACATCGGCATACCAGATTCAGGTGACTAAAAAGCTGATGATACGCCCGGGTATAAACTGGATGCTAAGTGAGTACAATCATGACTTTGATTGGATAGAAGAGCAAGGTAAATTGCTAAGCAATAGCCCAGTAGGAAGTGTGCTAGCTCAAAACTTAGAATACTACATACATTTCAGCTATAAGTTAGATTCCTTTACTACACTCTACGTGGTTCCAGAATTGAATCAGAGCATAGAGAACAGAAGCTTTACCACGCAAAGAGATTCCAGTTATGCATTTAATCAATTCTTTTTTATTCCATACATGTTCCTTAGATCGAATAAGCCGCATAAGTATAATTTTCATTTTAATATCCGTGCAAATCTAAATCGACCAGGAGTGCAGCAAATGTTGCCAATGACAGATGATAGTGATCCGTACAATACCAATACAGGTAATATTGAGATCCAGAATTTTATGACCTATAACAATAGCTGGAGATATCAGCGGATGTTTGGACTCGGTAAGACGCTCTTTTTTAACGGGTGGAATTCATATAGTTTCAGACCTGTGGTCAATACTAATGTGGTGACCTCAGATAACTATGCGCAGTCTACCGTTGTTAATTTCAAAAATAGAATTTACACCAACCAAAGTGTAGGCTTTACTTGGCCCATAAAAGTACTTAAAGCTACTATAGGTATGGATATAGATTACAACTATGGTCAGTCTTATTTTTTGCAGAATAATGAGGAAATATTAAGTAGAAATAATACCATAGCAGGTGGTCCTACGCTACAGTTCAATGAGTTTGATATGTGGAGTTTTGATGGAGACTATAGTCTAAACTATCAGACAGGAAGTGTAGCAGGAGTGAGTAATAACGGCTTTTTTTATCACGAAGTAGATGCGGAGTTTGTTTTTACACCCATAGAGCGCATAGAGTGGAGTACGTCACTGTACTTGGAGATTTACGGCGCTAATAATGCAGTTGGAGCCCAGACAATTCCCATTTTAAATTCTGAAATTTCATTTTTTATAGACAAAGATCAGCAATGGAGTATAGGAGCCAGAGCCTATGATATTTTGGATAAGAATCAGAACTTATGGAGATGGTGGAGTAATAATAGTTTTACCCAAAATCAGAGCAATGCAGTACAGCGATATGTAATGGCTACGCTTACTTATAAGATTAAAAAACCAGGTACGAAAGGTGGAGATCATGGTGCTGGTCGCCATAGAGGACTTTAAAACATAAATATTTTTATAAATTGCACAGCAAAATGAGTGAACAAATACATGTACCTACAGTAGCAGAGCTAGTAGCTAAAGGAGAGAAACCAGATGTTCTATTTTGGGTAGGATGTGCAGGTAGTTTTGATGAGCGTGCTCAGAAAATTACCAAAGCATTTGTAAAAATATTGGACAACGTAGGCGTAAACTATGCCATACTAGGCAAAGAAGAAAGCTGTACAGGGGATCCAGCAAAAAGAGCAGGGAATGAGTTCTTGTTTCAAATGCAAGCCATGGCCAATATAGCTACACTTAATGCCTATGAGATTACTAAAATAGTAACCACATGTCCGCATTGTTTCAATACATTAAAAAATGAATATCCATCCTTAGGCGGGAAGTATGAGGTAATTCATCATACGACTTTTCTTCAGCAATTGATAGACGATGGCAAACTAACCTTTGGTCCAGACCCGTTTAAAGGCAAAAAAATAACGTATCACGACAGTTGCTACCTCGGCAGAGCAAATGGCATATACGATGCTCCTAGACGTATACTAGAAGCGCTAGATGCAGAGCTAGTAGAGATGAAGCGTTGCAGGTCTAAAGGACTTTGCTGTGGTGCTGGTGGTGCACAGATGTTTAAAGATGCAGAAAAAGGCACTAAAGAGATTAACATAGAGCGTACGGAAGAAGCCATAGGAACTGGTGCGAGTATTATTTCTGCGAATTGCCCATTTTGTACTACTATGATGGGCGATGGGATAAAGCATGCCAATAAAGAAGGTGAAGTTGAAGTCCTGGATCTAGCAGAGCTAGTAGCTCAGGCCAAGGATTTGTAGGGATGGTACGCCTGAGAAAGTTTGGGTGGTTGATACCCGTGTTATTCTTTCTTTTCAATCTTATTCTTAGATCTTTTGGTATAGAGGTCAATAGTTTGGCAGGGGATGAGCCGTTCAGTGTTTATTTTGCTCAGATGGATATCCCAGATATCCTCAGACACTTACGACCGGGTAATAATCCACCGCTGTACGAGCTATTTCTTCATTATTGGATAAACATTTTTGGTATCAGCGAAGTTGCTGTAAGAATCCCTTCGCTCATTTTTGTGAGTATCACTGCTGCTTTTATATACAAAATAGGCAATGAGTTTTTTACCAAAGAAGTCGGCTTAGTGGCAGGATTGCTGTTTAGCTTTTCGAATTATGCCACTTACTTTTCACACGAGGCTAGAGCTTATGCACTCTTTGGGATGTTTACTGCTATCAGTTTCTATTTCTTTTTGAGATGGTTGAATAATCATTACTCTACCAAGGTGTTGGTGCTATTTACGGTAGTAAATGCATTGCTACTCTACACCCACTATTTTGGGGCAATGGTTATTGGCCTGCAAGTCTTTTATGCACTGCTTTTTAGTTATAAAGAAAGTAAAAAACTCAAAGCGGTAGCGCTAAGTTTAGCTGCTTCCTTTGTTCTTTTTGGGCCTTATATACCTGTGGTTATAGAGCAGTTTTCAGTAACCAAAGAAAAAGGAACTTGGCTCACTACTCCTTCTGGATGGAGTACTGTGGAGTATGTCCTGGCTCAGCTTGTCAATTCTGAGGACATCGTAAAGTTGAGTATACTGATAGTCGTTTTTACACTTTTAGCTAACGTCCGAAAATGGCGTGGAATAGGTCGTAATACATGGGTGATTGCAGGATGGTTTATTGTGCCTTTTGTAGGAATGTTTGCACTATCCTATTGGGTGCCTATGTTTCACGATAGGTATCTTATGCATACGGTAGGAGGTTTTATACTTTTGGTAGCTATTTCTTCAGTTTCAATGATTAAGTTACCTGTTGTGAAATGGGTGGTTCCTTCGCTTTTAATACTATTTTTTATGTCTACTAGTGATCGGAACATAGACAATGGACGTCATACGAAAGAAGCAGTAGAGAAAGTTCAAGAGTTACGCGATACGGATACACGAGTAGTGATGTATCCGAAGTATAGAATCTTTGGCTATGCATACTATTTCAATAGGGATCGATTTATAAATTATGATTCGGAATATGGCTACTATAATGTGTTGGAAGGGTTCAAAGAAGAAAATTTCTATGGAATAAACCAGTACTCAGAAGCACGGATAGACAGTACCGTAAACAAGGTCATTTTTATGATGACGGATGGTGGTCCGAAGGTGCAGTTGGTCTCTGAATTTCAGTCAAATTTCAACTTAAAGGGAAAGTATCTTTTCCCAGAGATTATTGAGATCTTTGAGTTTGAAAGGTAGTGTGCTAAACTACTTGTTTTACTTACAAAGTATAACCTCAAACTTGCCACTTTCAGTGACTTGAGACACTTCCTTAAAGAGCTTAGTCAGATGAGTGCGGTAGTTTAGGTGGGTATTCGCCACTATATAGAACGCTCCATTTTGCTTCAAGGCATTTTTAGCTTCTTTAAAAAGCTGAAGGGAAATATCTATCGTGTTTTCGTACTCAAAGTGAAAGGGAGGATTACAAAGAATTAAATCAAATTTTTGATCTCTGCATGCGGTTACAGTGTCAGACCAATGGTAGTTGATGTTTTCTTTTCCGAGGTTTAGCTTGGCAGAGGCTATGGCTAGGAAGTTATCATCCAATATAGCGAGCTGTGTTTTTGGATTCTGTTTCTGAATATACGCGGCTATCACACCATTCCCACAAGCTAAATCTAGCACATTGTCGCTGTCAGATGTAGCAGGTACATGCTCTAGAAGTACTTGCGTAGCTGGGTCTACCTTTTCAGAAGAAAATACACCAGAGTATTGCTTTAGATTAAGGTCTAAATCATTTTTTACCATATGAAATAGGGGAATTTTTTCTATGGTGTCTTTAGGCGATTTAAGGATAAGTACGCGTGCTTTTTTTACCGCCATAGATTGCGACACATCCTCAAAGTAAAGCTCTGCGATCTCCTTCCAGCGAGCAGTAAAGTTACGGGTCATAAAGCCACAGAGTAGGATGCTTTCAGATTTGCATGAGGCATGAAGCTGTTGGATATATAACTGAAATAAGTCTGCAGACTTGGGTATCTTAAGTAGAGCGATGTCAATATACTTGGATTGAATATTCAAGGGATTACTGTGCTCCCAGTCTTTTTTATCCAATCCATTATTGGCTAGGTTAAGTTTAGTAGCCTTTAGTTGAGAAGCGTTTGTAATTACGGAGTGAGGATTGTGAGCACTCAGAGCTACCGCCATGGCGCCAAAAGTATCGTGTACCAGAACAATGCTCTTTTTTTCTAAACCAAGTCCTAGAGCCGTCTCTAAAATTAATTCATCTGCAGCACTCCAAGCTCGTAAGGAGCGGTTTGCTGTATTGGGATAGCGCTGTAGGTTTATGGTCTTATGGTTAAATCGCATCTCGTTCTTTTTGTGCAGCAAAGGTAGACCATTATTGTATTGCTTGTCAGTTCGAGTGATTTTGTTCAACTCTCGATACATTCTGCGATTCGCAGAACACTCGAGATGACAAAATCGTATCGAGAACTGAACAAGCAATGTAATATTCATTTCTTACCTTCGTTTTCTAATCATGAAAAAACTGGGATATTCCTTACTGCTATTGCCTTTACTGTTCGCCTTTGGCAAAAACAAAAAGCCGCAACACTCTAAGTATTTAACTAAGCACTATGTGAAAGTGCCAGCAGGGAAGGTGTGGACAGCAAATGAAAAACAAGATTCTACATCGGAATTTTATATTTCAAGTACAGAGGTTACTAATATTCAATGGAGAGAGTTTCTAATGTATCTCAAACAAGAAGGGGAAACAGATGAATATAAAGCCAATATCTTGGACACTACTGTTTGGCGACAGGGACTAGGGGACACAGAACCCTTTGTAAATTATTACTACCAACATCAAGCATATTCTGAATATCCAGCAGTGGGCATGACACTGAAACAAGCAAAAGCATATGCCCATTGGTTGACTGAGATTTATAGCTTAAAAAATCAAGGAGTAAAAATTACATTTTCAGTCCCTACCAAGAAACAGTGGATTCGAGCAGCCAGAGGCGATGAAACAATGAGGTACCCATGGGGTGGACCTTATCTTAGAAATTCTAAGGGACTTTACTTAGCTAATTTTAAAAGTTATGATGCTTCGACTATTCATTACAATGATGAATCTAAAAAATATGAGATTATAACACCAGATGGATTTATAGATGATGCCATAATCACCGCACCAGGGAAGTCTTACTTTCCAAATCAATTTGGGGTATACAATATGTCGGGCAATGTAGCCGAGCTTGTATCTGATGATGCCGTGGCGATGGGCGGCTCTTGGAATGATACAGGATATGATGTGCGAGTAGAGAGCGAGCAGCCTGCTGCAGAGCCCAAGTCTACCATTGGGTTTAGAGTGGTAGCGGTGATAGAATAAGTTGTAAGTGGAGTCTAAAGGTGTACTTCTACGAGACGGGTAATAAAACGATTCTAATGGTGCAGTTTTTTCGGTCTGGGTTTCATGCGACAAACAGAACGGCTAATTACCTGTGAGTTCTGTAATCACCTTCCCTATCCCTTCAGCATCAATACCATACTTAGCTCTAAGCTCATCGATCTCTCCATGTTCTACAAACACATCGGGTAAGCCTAACGAGGTAATAGTGCCTTTGTATAAACTATCTTGAGCCAGTGCTTTTATCTGCTGTCCGAAACCACCGAGTAGGCACGATTCTTCTACAGTAATTATTGTATCAAACGAACGGAGTATCTCAGTGATTTTGCTCAAATCCAGAGGCTTCATAAAGCGAGCATCTATGTGAGTTATCTGATTGGTTAGCTTATTATTTACAATCGCTTTTTGTACTTCTACGCCTATCTGCCCTATGGAAATCACTGCAAGCTTATTCCCGGTACATAATGTTCGTAAACTGCCAACTTCAAGCGGTTGAATCTCATTGTTGTAATCTACTAGACTCCCTCTTCCACGTGGGTATCTTATGACCACTGGTCCGTCGGTATAATCCACAGCCCAGTACATCATATTCCGAAGTTCATGCTCATCCATCGGAGATAATATTATTAGATTTGGGACAGCATTTAAGAATGCTAAATCAAACGTACCGTGGTGAGTAGGTCCATCTGCGCCGACTAGTCCTGCACGGTCTAGGCAAAAGATGACGGGAATGTTTTGTAAGGCTACGTCGTGTATGATTTGGTCATACGCACGCTGAGCAAACGAAGAGTAGATATTGCAAAAAGGGCGTTTGCCTTCTAAAGCTAGTCCTGCAGCAAAAGTGACTGCGTGTTGCTCTGCTATTCCCACATCAAAAACGCGATGGGGCATGGCCTCCATCATAATTTTCATAGAACTGCCGCTCGGCATGGCAGGAGTGATGCCCACTACGCGCTCATCTTTTTCAGCAATTTCTAATAATGTATGCCCAAATACCTCTTGAAACTTCAATGGTTTTCCTGAAGACTCAGGACTCCTATTTTTCTGTCCGTTTGGATCTATTTTCACATAACTGACACTGTGCCAGTCAGTTTGTGCTTTTTCGGCAGGTTCGTATCCTTTTCCTTTTAGCGTTTTAATATGCAGTACTTGTGGTCCGCTTTCTTGTCTTTGCTTTTCGAAAATAGCAACTAATTCCAAGACATTGTGTCCATCTACAGGACCGTGATAGTTCAAGCCTAAGTTCTCAAATAGGTTTGGAGTAATTCCATCTATTTCATTCAGGTGGGTATTAATTGCCCCTAGATTTGGGTCTATGCCCATTTGGTTGTCGTTTACTACCACCAGAACGTTTGCCTTGCTTACACCCAGATTATTGAGTGCTTCAAAGGCCATTCCGCCTGTGAGCGAACCATCACCTATTACAGCTATGTGCGTATTCGTTTTATTATTTAGCAGAGCTGCTTCAGCCATGCCCATCACAGCAGATATGGAAGTGCTTGAGTGTCCAGTACCGAAATGGTCAAATGCACTCTCATCTATCTTAGGGAATCCACTTAGACCTTCAAATTTCCGAATCGTATCAAACGCTGATTTACGCCCGGTCAGTAACTTGTGAATGTATGCTTGATGTCCCACATCCCAAACAAGCTTATCAGAAGGTAGGTCATACACGTAATGCAATGCTACCGTAAGTTCTACTACTCCTAGATTAGCACTGAAGTGACCTCCATTTTTAAGAATTTTTTCAATAAAAAAATCACGAATGTCTTGACACAACTGTGGTAGCTGTTTTACTTCCAGTTTCTTGAGATCAGAAGGATAGTCTATGGTGTCTAATAAATTCAGGGTGCAAATATGTAATTAATAGCCAATAAATTACGCCATATTCACACCAAATAGGTAACCGATAAGTGCGGTAAGTCCCATAGCTGCAGTACCCCAAAAAGTAATACGTATAATCGCTCGGAGCACATTAGATCCACCGGCTTTGGCGGCTACTGAGCCTAATAAGACTAAGAATACGATGGCAAATCCGTATTGTAAGTAGATCATAGCACCTAAATTGCCGAATAAAGCCACAATAACTGGAAGTGCTCCACCAAAAATGAAAGCAGCTCCTGACGCAAAGGCTGCTTGAAAAGGATTGGCTTGTGTTATTTCGTTGATACCGAGTTCGTCTCTGGCGTGTGCACCGAGTGCATCGTGCTGTGTCAGCTCGCGAGCTACTTTAGCAGCAAGGTCTGCAGAAAGACCTCTGTTTACATATATTTTAGCTAATTCTTTCTCTTCTTGTTCAGGGAAATCTATCAGTTCTTGCTCTTCACGTTTCAGGTCAGCAGTTTCTAAATCGCTCTGTGAGCTAACAGAGACGTATTCACCAGCAGCCATCGATAGAGCTCCGGCTACCAAGCCAGCAACACCGGCAAGTATAATAGGCTCTCTGGTAGAGCTTGCTGCTGCTACACCTATTACAATACTCGCTGTAGATAGTATGCCGTCATTTGCCCCAAGAATGGCTGCCCGTAGCCAGTTGCTTCTGTTGACATAGTGATTTTCTGGATTTGGTCCCATTTGGTACGAAGGTAATGTAGACAAGCGTTCTGTTTCAAATCTAAATAACACAGTGCTGTGATATTTGAGTTAACTAATCTAACTCAATAGGAATAGAGAGTAGGAATTTCTATTCCAGTGCCTTACACCAGCAGATTTCATACTTATTAGGCACATTTTGGAAGTCATAAAAAACATGTAGTTCAAATGAAGACCTATCTTCTATTGCAATATCTACCCCTAGTGTTTTGACCGTGAAATAATCATAACTACGGAAATTTGGGTCAGTGATAGAGTCTCTGAAACAGATAGCTAGGTTTGTAATGTCTTCTTGAAACAAATTTTCTAAGGTGTCAGAATGGATTTTGAAGGTCAGTGTTGAATCGTCTAAATACTCTACAGCAATATCGCTTTTAGAAGGTAACCAAAAGTCGAATGTGGGTTGATCTGGATTCCTGTATTTAGGGATTGTATCTTTGTTGTGGACTACAAGGAGTGACTCCATTGACTTATTATAGGCACTCACAAATGCATCACTTGCTTCGCTAAAGATGTCAGCGCCCCGAATATTATAGGATTCAAACCCATGTTTATAGTAAAAGCATTCTGAGCATTCATCTGTAAATGGCCCAAAGTTAACAAGTACTCTTTTGATACCCTTATTTTTATCATATTCTGCCATTTTTGAACCAAAGCACATAACCTCACTCACTGGGTAGGAGTTGAATAATAGGTTGTCATATATTTCATGGACTTCGTAATTTGTTATAGAATCATAAGTAAGGCACTGAGCTTGTGAGATGAAAAATGAAGAACAAATAATGCCAACAACTAAAGAGAACTTGTGCAGATGAACTGCTGCTTTATTCATAAAATTAATCATTGGCCTGTTCCAAAATTAAGATTATTGCTGGGACTTTGATGTGTGACAGGCGTTTAACTTTTTCTAGAGTTGACAATCTCAGTAATATTGGATTTTTTGCTGTGCTCGGGATGAAACTACTTGAAACTAATCGAAATCAGATTCTACGCTTCACTCTGAATCGTTTTTCAGTTCGCGAGAGAAAGCTTAATGACCTTACCCAAATAATCTAGGAGTTGTCTGCGAGCGCCGTCCTTTAAAATGACAACATCATCCAAGCACCTGGAATTAACTTAATGTTTAAACCTTTTTCTCAACATTCCACTCAATAAGGGCAGTGGCTAATACAGAGCGTTTACCTTTGCGGGACATATATCTTCACGCATGAACCAAAGAATTTTCGTAGAAAAGAAATCCGCGTTTGATGTCGAGTCACACAAAGTACTTGCCGAACTCCAAGAATTCGCTCCATTAACACACTTAAAGCAATATGTAATTTATGATGTTTTTGATGCTCAAGAGGAGTCTTGGGACAAGCTAAAAACTGTACTTTTAGACGCAGTAGCAGATAGTGCTCATACAGATAATCCTGCGGCGAGTAGCACTTCTTCATTCGCTACGGAGTATCTTCCTGGTCAGTATGATCAGCGTGCAGACTCAGCTGCGCAAGCAATACAGCTGGTAGTGGGACATAAGCCTACGATACGTACTGGGAAGCTTTTTGTGTTTGACAAAGTGAGTGATGCTGTTTTAGGTCAGGTAAAAGAATACGTTATCAATAGTGTAGACTCACAGGAAAAGGACTTAAGTGTTTTGGTGAATCCGCCAATTCCTAAGCCTACAGAAGTGCCAATTATAGATGGGTTTACTGGGTTTGATGAACATGCACTTCAAGCCTTTCATAAAGCATGGAGTTTCTCGTTTGATCTGGCAGATTTGAAGTTTATTCAAACCTATTTTCAGAATGAGAATAGAAATCCTACGGAGACTGAACTCAAGGTGTTGGATACCTACTGGAGTGATCACTGTAGACATACTACCTTTTTTACGGAGTTAAAAGATGTGCAGTTTGCAGGAGATTTAGCCTACAAACTAGAAGAAATATTTAACCGCTACTTAGCTCTTAGAAAAGAACTAGGCAGAGAACATAAGCCAATTTCGCTGATGGATATAGGAACCATAGCAGCGAAATATCTAAGGGCTAATGGCAAGTTAGACGACTTAGTAATTACCGATGAGATAAATGCCTGTACCATAGAAATAGAAGTAGATGTAGAAGGGGAGAAACAAGCGTGGTACTTGCTCTTTAAAAACGAGACGCACAATCACCCTACGGAGATAGAGCCATTTGGTGGAGCCTCTACTTGCGTGGGAGGTGCTATCAGAGATCCATTGAGTGGTAGAGCATTCGTATATCAGGCGATGCGTGTAACGGGCAGTGCTGATCCGCGCGAGCGAATAGAAGATACCTTAGAAGGTAAACTTCCACAGAAAAAGATAACCAAAACGGCTGCCAAAGGATTTGCCTCTTATGGTAACCAAATAG
>ERZ807291.8366-NODE-8366-length-11577-cov-6.430741_pt1 | contig 11577 bp, 12 predicted proteins | sample MGYA00521257_ERZ807291 | MGnify/ENA primary metagenome ERZ807291 (study PRJEB31413, sample SAMN03169783) | marine metagenome | biome: Marine; feature: Water; material: Subsurface seawater | place: North Sea | collected 2011-04-28 | depth 1 m m ...
AGAAAATCCTGCATCTACAAGCGAACCATCATTATTGCTAATAGCAAACATATGATAAGTTGAATTTGCCGAAACCGTGCCACTAAATAAACCACCTTGATTATTACCAGCGACCCAAGCCGCATCTATTTGTTTTATAAGATTGCTAGATAATACCGCTTGACCGCTTCCATCATCAAAATTAAAGTTACCTGCATTAAATAAAATATCATGAGCTGTATCGCCTGAATCATTTTCAATGGTTATTTGTTGTGGTAATAATGATTTACCATAATTAGTAACCGTTGATAATCCTACGCCAAAAACTTCATCAATATTAGTAATTCTTGAAATATTACTGCTGCTGTCATTATAAAAAGATAATAAACATCTCCAAGAGTTATAAGGGTGATAATTTCCTTTTTTAAATGGATCTATTTGGTAAGGTCTTTCTGTATCAATAAATTTTTGTCCTTCTTGAGTTAAGTAGCAGTAATAAGTTGTATCCGCTGTTTCACTTACTCCTACCACTTTATCTGTTGTAATATTAAATGATATTTTATTTTTAATATCAAATTTATTTGCATTAACTGATATTGAATTATCTACTCTTTGACTTGTAATAATTGTATCATCAAATTCATTAAAGATAATAGAGTTTAAATCGCTATAATCTAAATCAAAATCAAGTGACCTTGAAGCAACACAATTTGTAGGATCAATCACCACCAATCCTGTCAAGATTCTATTAATTACAATAAAGTTTGCACCATCATATCTTCTCCATTGACTAGACTGTAAATCAAACCAATATTGACCAGTAGCCGCACCTATAGGCTCGTTAAAACTATAAACTGGGTTTAAGTAAGATACTTCAACAGTTGCTCCGTCATCTTCGATAAATACATAACCTAAAGACATTAAATCTAAAGTATCATTATTATTTAAAACCGTTCTTACTACTGGCAATCCGCTTGAATTAAAAAAATACCCTCTTTTACAATTACTTAATTCTGTATTGCTTTTAACATATGCTAAAAAATATTCTGTACCAGCTCTTAAGCATACAACTTGACCAACTTTGGCGGTTATATTTGCTCCTACTGCATCAATATTAATTATATCTTGCTCGCCTGCATATTTTGTAAATTCTTGCCCTGTCCAATCAATCTCGTTAATATTACATTGACTAGCCGCACCACTTGAAGCAGTAGTTAAGGATGTAAGATTAATTGTTGTGTTTACGGTAGCCGCTGAACCATTAATAACAAGAGATAAAGGAGTTGTTCCGCCTTGTATATCAGCGGCAGGTGAAGTTCCTAAGGCTCTTATAAAATCAGCTTGATCACTTGTTGACCTTGTTTGCCCTGATTTTATTTTATTTGATTCTGTAGCTAGACTGCTAAAATCAATCAAACTACCATTACTAATAAGGCTATCAATATAAGCCAATCCCCAAGGATAGGTTGCACTCCCTAATTGTTGCCCTGCTGTCATTGTTCCTGAAGCATCTCTACCTGATAATGTAGTAACAAGAGCACTTTTAAGCTCATTGACATGATCAGCTTGTATTACCTGACCATTGACTTTGTCTGCTGTTATATTTGTTTCTGCCATATTTTACATAAAATAATATTAATATTAAGCCGCTTGATATATACTTGAACCATATACTGCTTGCCCATAAACTGGTAATGTTTCCACCCCACCTTCTAAAGCCTTACCTGAAGACCTTAATTTTAAAACTGTTTTTAAAGACTTTGGATCTTCAAAAATTCCAATAACTTTAAATAATTCATTACTTCTAATTGGCAACGGATTAATTGTTAATGGATAATTATCTTGCCCATATTTACTAATCCCATATAATGGCAAATATTCATTATCATTCGCTGGATAATAAGCGGCTGTATAATTAATTGTTACCAAATCCAATAAAGATACATTTTTTGCATCTTTGGTTCTTACTTCCATTTCCATTTCTGTTCTTTGAAATTTAAAATCATCTAATATTCTAGTAGCTATTGGCTGATATTTATTAGAATCAGTTAAAAAATCAAAATTTAAAGACTTTGTTCTGATTCCTAATCTATTAATAGATATAGGATCTTCAATACTAACTCCATTAACATCAATTGCATTAAACATTCTTTGCAATCCATTATTGAATTTATTAATCTTTAATATATTTTCCCTTCCAAACCTATCAAATCCGCCAAAATAATTATGGACAATTCCCTCTTCTGATCTTGTAGTAACAATCATATTTTGGCTATCATCAATATATAATATTGAAGAACTTGCTAAAAGCAATTGATTTATTGCATCTTTTACTTTTTTATTATCAAATTTAGAGCCGTCATCAATAGTTGTATCATACCCAACATTTAAGTTTATAGGATCAAAATTTAATATTGCTTTTATATCGGTTAAATTTAATATTCTTTCTATTGCTGCAGATAATGTTGTGCCATTGCTAATTATACCAGCTGGTATTTTAGTTTTATTAAATATTGAACTATAAGATAAGACTTTAAATTTTACAGTCCCTTTATTATTATCTTGTCTTGTAGCTTCATCGTTTACAATACCTTCAAACATTAAAGTAGTTTCATTATAAGAATCTGTAAACTGAACTTTAATTTTTGCTAAATCTCTTCTAAATGAAAAAATAGAATAGCTGCTGCTTTCATCATTAAATTTGCCAGAATAATTAATTACATTTAAAGTAATATCAGTAAAGCTAAATATTCCAAAATCATAGTCGCCATTATCTACTTGACTTTTAATTTTTCCAATTCCTTTTTCTGAGACAAATTCAGATATATCAATATCGGCTGTAATATCTAGAGTTTCGCCATAAGTGTTTTTAGCTATTAGTGGAGTTATTAAAACTTTGTATTGTAGCCTTGATTGTGTCATAATGCTTCTGTGCTTTGAGTTAATTTAACATTACCACTAAAGCCTGCTAAATAGATGTTTTTATTCCATTTAAAAGAAAGCTTGCTGATTGCCTGCACATTATAAACATCTTTTAAAAGCCAGTTTCTTCTTGCTACTCTAAAATTATCTCCAAACTTACCACCGCATAACCAAACCAAGAAAGGCTCTATTGATATTGTAATATCATTCATTATATCATAATCATTTTGATTAGGGGTATAATTCTTAAATGATAAAGTTGCATTAAAAGTTTCAATTCTTTTTTGAATTGACATGTTACCAGATAAAGTTTCTTGTTTATTTATATTTTGGTCTAGTTCTTCTTTAGCTACTATTGGATAGCCTGTTAAAGTTCCAATTTCTTCGGTTGCATAAAATCTTTCTAAACTTTTTTCTTGATCTGCAATTTGTGTTTGCATTATTGTAATATAAATTTTATCAGTAGTTACAGAATCAAATTCATAATAAGCAGTGTCTTTATTATAATTAGTTTCTTCTATTTCTATTAATTCACCATCAAGACTTAAAACATTTGTAAAATCTGTCGGCGTTCCAGCTACATCATATTTTACAGTAAATTCTTTAAAATTAGTAGCTATTAAGAATATTCTATTAATTGTTGCTGAATCAAAAGTAATTTCTATTGTTTCAGTTGTCATGTCATTAGAGCCAAAACTTTCCCACTTAATAAACTTATTACTAGATAAAATATTATTAGCAACATCACTATTACTACTAGCAATTGCACTCGCTCCGTCTAAAAATAAAGCTTTACTTCTTTTAAAAAATTTTATTCCTCCTGTTATCATGCTGTTATTATTCCTATATTAAGATTGTCATTTTCTCTTTGTTGAGCTGTAAAAATATCTGCTGCGTCATCTTCCATTGCAATTGTAACATTAATATTTCCTCTTTCTTCTTCATCTATATTTTCAAAACTATTGCCAGTATTATTATTGACTACTGTGCTTGAAATATTGGGCTTTACATCAAGTAAAGTATCTAACAAGCCTCCATTATTTCTTATATTTCTAAGCTCTTCAAAAGTATTTAATAAAGCTGGTGTAACATCGGCAGGGGTTACCGCTTCGCCTCTTGTTAGCATAAATGGCTGGTCATCAATCCCTCTTGCTCCATTTCTAACTATACCACCTTTAGCGGCTGCGTTTACTTTGGCGGCCTTTTCAACACCAAAAGCAGTTAAAGCGGCGGCGGCTGCAATACCTAAGGCTGGTCCAACAATAGGAATTGGCGTTAATGCTGTATAAGCTTGTAAAGCTCCCTTTGCTGTACTTATTGCTATATCTGCAAGAGCGGCGGCTTTACCTATGGCTTTCATTTTGCCATTTTCACTTTCTGTTAATGCTCTTAATGAGCTAAAAGTTTGTTTAGCTTCATTTACCTTTTTACTATTTAAAAACTTATCAATTTTAGCAATTGCATCGCCATGCTTTCTTCTCATTTCTAAGAACCTTCTATTTTCTTGATTTACTCTTGTAGCAGTTCTTGCTGTATTTTGTTTTTCTAATTCCTCTTTAGTTTTTAGCTTGCTTTTAAGGTCTTCAATTTCTTTTTCATCTCTACCTTTTTTGTCTTCATCTGATAATTCATTATAAATATCATCTCTTTCTTTTTTGGCCTCCTGATATTCTTCTTCTATTTCTGTTAATTGCTCTTGATGATCTAGTAAGTTTTCTCTTTTTTGTGCTAGGAAGTCTAATTCAGATTGTATTTCTGCTTCTCTTGCTGAACCTTTAGTTGTATTTTTTAATTCTTCTTGTAGTAATTCTTCTTCTAGTCTAACTTGTTGTAATTCTTTGATAAGTTCGTTTTTTTCTCTTAATTGCCCTAATTCGCTTTGATTAGCTCCATCTCTAATGGCTTTTAATTCTTCTGCTTCTCTTCTTGCATTTTCAATTTTTAATTGTGTTCTTCTTTTTTCTTCTCCAATTACTTCTTCTGTTTGCTCTGCTCCTGCTTCCATTGCAACTTGTGGAGCTGCCTCTTGTGTTGTTGAATCTTGACTTGCTGTTGCTGGTGTTAATTTAGCTTCGTTTATTTCTTGCTGTTTTTCTAACTGTTTTTGTAATAATGCTTCTAGCTTTTCTTGTTCAGCTATTTCTTTTTGTATTCCATCTAGTTTTTCTTGATTGCCTGCTTTAAAGATATTAAGTCCTTTAGTAACTTTTATCTGATATTTTTCCTCTTTTTCTCTTAATTCATCAAGTTTATCTCCTACTTTTTTTAATTCGCTTTCTGTTGACCCAATATTAGCAATTGCATCTTTTAATTTATTAAAGCCTGCTGCTGCTAAACTAACAGCTGTAATTATTAAAGATAATTTACCAAAAGCCGCCTTTGTGGCAATGCCTAAAGCTACCATTCCGTTTCTTAGAACCAATACTGCTGTTCCTAAAACTCCAATGGCTACGGTTAATCCTGTAGCAACTGTAATCCATTTTAGAGTTTTTGCTATTATTTTTGCTGTTCCTTCGCCCAGATCATTAATTTTATTAATAAAGTTTGTAAAGCTTTTTAATATATTTGTTACTGTTGGAGCTAATTCTTTACCAATGTTTTTTGCAAAAGTTAAAACTGCATTTCTAGCAAGTCCAAATTGTGAATTTAAAGCCTTTGCAGCTTCTTCAAATTCATTTTGTAAAGCAGTTCCTTCTGCTGCTGATTTATTTGCAAGATCTAAGGACTTTGACAAAATATCTCCAGAAGTTGCCAGTTTTCTAAATAGATCCCTGACCCTAACCCCTGATAAGCCTAAAGAATCAAGATTGTTTTTTAAATCATCAGCTGGGATTTTTGCAATTCCTTCTGATAATAATTGAAAAACTTGTATTGAATCTTCTGCAAATTTCTTTTTTAATTCTTCAGCTGTTAATCCTGTGATTTTTTTTAATGTTTCTAGCTTTTCTCCACCCTCTGTTATAGATGCTGATATTGCGTCAAATGCTAAAGCTGTGGAAGTTCCTGCACTTTCTGCTTCTAAACCTACACTTTTTAAAGCTGCACCTATTGCCAAAATATCAGTAGTATCAGCACCAAAAGCAGCTAAACCAGACAATCTAGTTGCTATGCCTAAAATTCCTGCTTCTGTTACGGCTGAATCATTTCCTAAGGATACAATTACATTGCCAAATTTTTCTATTTCTTGAACTCCTTCGCCTGTAACATTTAATAACTTTGCTATTGCTGCTGCTCCCTCTTCTCCTACAATGTTTGTTGCTGTGCCTAATTTTGCATAAACTTCTGTAAATTTTAATAAATTTTCTGTTCCTTGAATTCCAAGTTGTCCTGCTGTTTGTGCTAAATTAAGTAATTGTTTAGGGCTTAAGTTCGGTATTTCCTTTGCTAAATTATCAATACCTTTGCTAAAATTAGCCAGATCTTTTCCTGCTAGTCCTGTTGTTTTTGCAACACCTATTAGTGCCTGCTCATAACTAGCAAAAGCCTTGACTGTTAATCCTGCCGCTGTGGTTGTTGCTGCAAACCCTACTGCTGCCTTTTTAGAAATACTGCTAAATTGTTGTTGAAGCTTCTCAGTTTCGCTCCTAGCCTCCTTTAATCTATTATTAAAGTTATCAACATTTGCCTTTATTTGTATTACTAAATTTTTGTCTGTTGGCATTTTAAATCATTAAATCTTTTTAATACAATTTGTTCTCTTTTTATTTTTTCATCTTCACCTATATTCTCTATTTCTTCTATAACATCATCATCATAATTATCATCTATATCTTGCTTTACTTTAAAACCATGTAAAGTTGCTCTTAATTTATATTCTTCAGCTGTGCGTTTTTTAACAACTTTTATTATATTATAAATCTGCTTTATTGTTAATTCTGCAAATTGCTCAATAGTATAGCTATATCGTGTAGCAATAGAATCGTACAGCTCATAAAAATGAAGACTATTAATCCTTGTATTATTTTGAAACCCTTTACTGCTACTTTTTTTTTATCAATTGGAACTGCATCATTAATTATTTTATTAAATAATGTTGCAAGTTCTGTTACATTTAAACTATATTTATTTAATTCTTTTATAAAATCATCAAAGGTAGCAAAATCTGTCTTATCTTCTATAAGAATATACAAGAATTTACTACTTACGATATTATCACCTTTGGCTATTCTGTCTAAAGCATTTTGAAAACCGTTTGGCTTTTCTTCAGTTGCAAAAGCCTCATCCATATCAAGCATTGTATTAAGATTGATTCTTCTTAACTTATAGCTTCTTGAAGTCTTGCCTTTTTTTGTCTTTAAGGAGAGAGTCCTTTGTGGTGTCAAGAACTCTCTAAACGATTTGTCGTTTATGCTCATTATTAAATACTGTTAGAATTTATTTGATTAACAGAAAATAATCCCTCTTGTCCAGTAAATATATTTGTTGCTCTTTTAGCTTTAAAAGTCAATTCAGCTTCAGAGAATGCTTTTTCTGTTAAGTTAATAGGCAAGCCAGCAACTAAAGCAGAATAAATATTTAATTCATACATAGAACCTTCAGAAGTTCTTTGAGTGTAAGCAAGTAAACCAATACTTTTTGGAGTTGCTAGTGGGCTTCCAATATTAACTTCTCTTGAACCGCTATTAGCAGGCTTTGATACAAAAGAGGCAGTATCATCAACATTAAAATCAACAGCAGAGCCACCAATAAATTCAATACCAAATCCAGCAACTGCAGTTGTGCCGCCGTTAGTTATTGTTAAAGGAGTTGCATTTATTTTTTGAGAACCTGCAATAAAAGCAGCATCAGTTCCTTGTGCAAAATCAACATCAGATGAAGCATAAACATCAACAGTAGTTGGAGATACAGCTTTAACTACTATTCTTGCATATTTAACGTCAGCTTCAGCGGCTAAAGTTAAGGCAACAGAATCAATACCAATTGTAGCATCAGAGACACTAACGCCATTTACATTTAATAAAGCACTTACTGAGCCGTTAGCTTCAGCAGCATTATCAGTTGGAGTAACACCAGTTGCAATTTCAATTAAAGCATCAGGATATTGTCTTAATAGCATAGTTCCTTCAAAAGTTCTAGCTCCTAATTCTGTATCAAAAGCATCAAAAGAAGAACCGCCCATAAGATCAATTATTTCTTGAGTTACATTAGTTGCAAAAGACCCTGCCACTTTAAATGGAGTTTTGCTAATTGGTAAACCTGTTTTTAAATTATAAGGTATAATTGAATGTATACCAAACATTGAATCATTAATTGACATAATTTTTTATATTTAATTGTTATTATTATATTACTTTTTCTGTTTTAAGTGTTGCAATAAATTCGTTAGGTATATCTTTTAAAACATCCCCTTCTTTTATCACTAACTTAAAATCATTTTTAAAAATGGTATGATCTTTTTTTGCAATCATAACATCATTTAATTCTTTTTTTTCTTTCTTTTCTTTTTTCATAATTAATTAATATTAATTTTTATTCTAATACCGCCTATTTGATAAGGAGTCTCATTGTTTATATCAGTAACGCTTTGGGGTGCTAAAGCTGATATTTCTGGTAAAGAGCAATATTTAGTTATTAAACTTTGATTTTCTTGTACGATCTCATATAAAGCCCTAGTATATCTATATATTTTTGATCTTGTTGTAGTTTCATTATTAGTATTATTTAAAAATACTTCGACAATCATTTCCCAATCTGTGCCAAATTTAGCTCCTGCATTACTTGTAACAACTGGATTGTCCATACTGTAAAAAATAAATTGATTATAATTTGTAACTTCTTCGTAAAAGTTATTCATATATTTATCAATATTAGTTAAAAGACTGTCGCCTTTATCTGTATTTATTTCAGCAATTTTATTATTAAAATTAGCTTGAATAATTTCTAATATTTTATTTTCTACTGTCTCAATATCTATCTTGCTCATACTGTTCTTAACCCCCTAGCAATATTTTTATCATAGATTTTTATCATTTGCTCCACCATTTTATCAGTTAAAAATAATGGTGGTCTTGCTGGCATTTTCACAGTACCATCTTCATTTTCTGTTCCTGTGTCTAAATATTTTGCATAAGATAGCTTTGTGCCTATTGTGGCAGAAAAAGCAGTCAGCTTTAATATTGACTTAGAAGTTGAACCGCCTATTGAGTCTCTTAAGTCTCCACTATAAACTAATATTGGAGCTGCTGGCTTAAATCTCTTTTTTCTTTTAAGATATTTAGCACTTAATGGCTCATATTGTCCGCTTCCTTTTAATGTGAAATTAGCTTTATTAAACTTTTTAACAATTCTAGCCATTTCACCCATAATAAAGCGATTAGAACCTAGCTTGCTAACTTTATCTAATAATTTGTTGAATTGCTCTTTATTTTCGATATCAAAAGTTACCACTGCTTAACCCCCTTTTGAAATTCTGGGTAAATGTCATTACTTAAGGTATAAGATTCCATGCCATAATCAGAATTAATCAACGAAGCATCTTCTAAGTATAAAGTTCTATTAGATAGCTCTTTTAGGTGCATCATTGCCCAGTCAGCATAGTTTCTTTTATTTAGTTCTTGTTTGGCTAAGGCTGGTTGATTGTTTTGTTTTATATTAACTATTGATGAAACCCTAGCTGCCACTAGAGCAATTTGTATTCTTTTTAATACATCAAGAGCCTTTGCACTTACTATCGGCAAAAGATAAACAGGTGATAAGTATTGATCAATTAATGAGTCATTTTGATCTATGAAGCTTTGAACATCATCAATAGTAACACTAGATGTTGTTGTAAATTCAATATTCTTAAATTCTCTCGCAATATCTGCAACTGTTGAATAACTCATTAATTAAATCAAAAAATATTAATCTTTTTTAATATAGCCTTTCTTTAAAAAGCTTTCTATATTTTCTCCTTTGTATTCATTGCCAATTTTAAAAAACTTTCCGTTTTCTTTAACATTAGCAATTACAATATATTTTGTAGTCTTAGAAGAAGCAGGCTTTTTTTCCTGCTCCTTCTTTTTACTAACTTTTTTTTCTTTATTACTCATAATAAAAATCTAAAAATTATTTATGCAATAGCAGCTGTATATAGATAAGCAGCATCTATATTGATAATTTTTTGTTGGTACCAATCATCCATAAGGATTTTTTCGGCTCCTACTGGATCTTGTAAATTTACTCTAGTAATTCTTCTAGGTGTATTTTTTTGCACTCTATAACCTAAAGTAATTTGTTTACGGCGTGCAGCTCTAGGAGCAACAGCATAAATTACAGTTTTTCCCCAGATTGATCTGATATCGCTAGCTTGTCCTTCAACAGCAAAATCGGCAATAGCTTCACCAATTAGAACTTCTTCAACATCTAAAGCTAAAGCTAGAGATTGAGCGTCTAATCTGCCATTTAAAGAATATTTAGCACCAAAAGCTGCTCTTAATTGTTGGTTAGCTCTTAGATAATCGTAAACTTCACCGCTCATAATAGCAATATTAGGAGTCATGCCAGTTTTAGATCTGATAGCTTCTCTAGCAACAGCAGCATCTTCTAAAGGTTTAGAGTTTGAAAGGTCATTATATTGAGCAGTTCCAGCTAAAGCAGAAGTATTAGAAGCACTATAATTTGCATTATCATTTAAGAAATTAGCAAGTGATTTTTCTTTATCAGCCCAAATAAGCTCTGTTAATTCTTCAGTAGTATCAGTTCTAGCTTCAAAAGGATCTTCTACATTTGCAAAATCTTCTTCAGTAATTACTGCACCAATAGCGTTTTTTTGTAAAACATAATCAGTTAAAGTTTTAGCAGTTTGAGTAACTCTTTGATATTCACCGTCACCAGAGTGCAAGTAATAACCAGAATCAGGTCCAGTTTTTGGCATTTGATAACCGCCAATTTTACCAGCAGTCATTTTTACGGTAATTGTAGGTAAGATCTTTTCAGAAATATAGCCATATGGTTCATATTTAGTTGAAACTTCAGTAAGTAGCTTCTCAACTAAAGGTCTATTTAAAGTTGTCATAATTTTTTATATTTAATTGTTATTATTAATTTAATTGTGCAATTATTGGCTGGATAGCAAAGATATCACCAACAACAGCTGAATTATCTGCTCTAGCAACAGCGAATTGCCCAGTAGTTGCAACAACAAGGTCGCCATTTGCATCAGTTGCAAGAAGATCACCAGCAGCAATTACTGCACCAGCTCTACCTTTAGCACCACCGCCAAGAGTGTAAAATTCAGTTGCTTCACCTGTTTTTGGTGAGTTAGCTAAGAAGCCAACACTAGCAGCATTAGCACCAGCAATAATAAGATCACCGTTGCCATCATTAACTAAAGCTTTATAAAGGTTGCTTTCAGCTGATAAATCTGCACCAGCTCTTTTATTAGAATTAGTTACAGGAACATTAAAACTTGTCATAATTTTTTATATTTAATTGTTATTATTGAATTTGATTATAAATTTTGCTTAAATCAGGATTTTTTCTTAAGGCTTCTTTCATTGAATCAGAAAAATCTAGACTAGAGTTTTCCTTTCTTAGATCAGAGGCAATTAAAGAAAGTTTTTCTTGTGCTTTTTCTGCACAGTCAATTTTTTCTTTTTTAGGCTCAACAGGAACTTCAGAAGAAGATTCTTGACTTAAATTTATTTCTTTAGAAGAAGAGTTATTGATAACTCCTACAATATCATCTGATAAAAA
>ERZ807291.8369-NODE-8369-length-11577-cov-4.777990_pt1 | contig 11577 bp, 9 predicted proteins | sample MGYA00521257_ERZ807291 | MGnify/ENA primary metagenome ERZ807291 (study PRJEB31413, sample SAMN03169783) | marine metagenome | biome: Marine; feature: Water; material: Subsurface seawater | place: North Sea | collected 2011-04-28 | depth 1 m m ...
TAGGAACAAAACGTGCCATGATTAGTGTGTATCCACCGTGTTTTTCGTAAAATTCTTCGGTTTGGGTTAAGTACTCCCTTTTTAACAGTTTCCAATTCAAATCAAAAATTCGAATGCCTATTTTCGAGCCAATTAAATAATTGGTATTATCACCTAGAAGAGCGGCTAAAATTAACAAAGGAATAAGAATGAATATGTTCAACGTATTGTCTAAAGCAGCAATTGAACCTGCAGCAAACAGTAACGAATCACCAGGAAGTAGTGGCATTACAACCAAACCAGTTTCTGTGAAAACTATGGCAAAGAGAATGAAATAGGTGACATAACGATAATCTTGAACTAAGATTTCCAGTTTCTCATCCAAGTGGAAAAGCCAATCCGATGCGATGTCAATAATACTTAAATAGGTCATTTTTAGATTTAATGTCTGCAAAGGTCTGATATTTCAAGCAAATACGTATTTTCGTTTTATGATATCAAGAAAATTTGTGAGATGGATATTTGCAGTTTTAGCAATTTTATGGATGGGAGCATCGGTAAGTTCTTGCGGAACCCAACAACACAGACCCAAAAAGTCAGGTGGATGTAATTGCGGTTTTTGAGTTGATTTCAAGCACGTAACTTCAACATTATATTCAATATATTGGCTTATATTTGCGGCATAATTTAATTATGTCTACAGCAGAAACATACATTCCGTACAAAGTAAAAGATATCTCACTTGCTGAGTGGGGTAGAAAAGAAATTAACATGGCCGAGGCTGAAATGCCTGGTTTAATGGCACTTCGTGAAGAGTTTGGAAACTCTAAGCCTCTAGCAGGTGCTCGCATTGCAGGTTGTTTGCACATGACCATTCAAACAGCTGTTTTGATTGAAACTTTAGTGGCTTTAGGTGCTGATGTTACTTGGAGCTCTTGTAATATTTTCTCGACTCAAGATCACGCTGCCGCTGCTATCGCTGCTGCAGGCATTCCTGTATACGCTTGGAAAGGCATGACCGATGAAGAGTTTGATTGGTGTATTGAGCAAACCTTGTTTTTTGGAGAAAACCGTGAACCTTTGAATATGATTCTTGATGACGGTGGTGATTTAACCAATATGGTTTTAGATCGTTACCCAGAATTAGCCGCTGGTATCAAAGGTATCTCGGAAGAAACAACTACAGGTGTACATCGTTTGTATGAGCGCATGGAGAAAGGAACTTTACCTTTGCCATGTATCAACGTTAACGACAGCGTAACGAAAAGCAAATTTGATAACAAATACGGTTGTAAAGAAAGTTTGGTAGATGCAATCCGTCGTGCTACGGACATTATGATGGCTGGTAAAGTAGCTGTTGTATGTGGTTATGGCGACGTAGGTAAAGGTTCTGCAGAATCTTTACGTGGTGCGGGTGCTCGTGTAATCGTAACAGAAGTTGATCCAATTTGTGCGCTTCAAGCTGCAATGGATGGTTTCCAGGTTTTGACCTTAGAAACGGCGATTCCTCTGGTTGATGTAGTTGTTACAGCTACAGGTAACTGTAATATTGTTCGTGCTGAGCATTTCGAAGCCATGAAGGATAAAACAATCGTTTGTAATATCGGTCACTTCGATAATGAGATTGACATGGCATGGATTGAAAAAACACATGGTAATTCCAAGTATACAGTAAAACCACAAGTTGATGTATTCAACGTTAATGGTAAGGAAATTGTTATACTAGCTGAAGGTCGTTTGGTGAACTTAGGTTGTGCCATGGGGCATCCAAGTTTCGTAATGAGTAACTCATTCACGAATCAAACATTGGCTCAATTAGAACTTTGGAACAATGCCGATAAATACGAGAATAAAGTTTATGTATTGCCAAAGCACTTAGATGAAAAGGTAGCAAAATTGCATTTAGCAAAAATCGGAGCTGAACTTACCGTTCTATCTAAAGAGCAAGCAGATTACATCGGAGTAAGCATTGAAGGTCCCTTCAAGCGCGACGAATATCGTTACTAATCATAACATGTTCGATACAAAAAAGGCCAACTCTTTGAGTTGGCCTTTTTTGTATGGTTACACAACGAAACAGCGAGATCTTGTAGCGCCAATTTTGTTGTTATAAACGCTGTTTTTTCTCGTGCTTTTTAGTAAATGTGTGCTGATAGGTAAATGCAGTTTGAAAAATTCCAACATACGCACTAAGAAATATATCACGCTCCAAAGGGGTTGTTTAAGCAATATTTTTTTACGCTTTGTTTGATATACGTTATTGATAATCTCAAATAATCGCATAAAAGGAATGTTATGACTCACCATTAGGTGACGGCAATTCCAGTTTTCGGAATTATCCAATAAATTAAGTGTCCTATGTGCCAAATCTTCTACAAAAATGAATCCATTGGAACCTGTTGGAACAAAAGGATTTTTACTATTTGCAGCATCAATTACTTGTGTGGAACTTGTTTTGCCGCTGCTGTAACCCAATATGACACCCGGATTAACAATTAATACGTTTAGTCCTTCTTGAGCCCCTCGCCAAACTTCCATTTCAGAGAGGTATTTGCTTAATGCATAGGGTGTGTTGAAGTCAGAATCTGTCCAGGTTGTATTGATATTTATTTCTTCATCGTTCTCTGGACGTCCAAGTGCCGCAATTGAACTGAAATGAACCAGATTTCGGCAGTTGGCTTCTAAGCAGGCATTGACGATGTTTTTGGCAATTTCAATATTCGTTTTTATCATCAAATCATCTTCTGACGATTTGAATGAAATCATGGCTGCCGCATTAAATACAAAGGAATATGGGGTGTTGAGGGTTTCAACCAAGCTTACAGGATCTTGCAAGTCCAATTCAATCCATTTGAAATCACCGCGATTCGCATGACTATTCTGTTTGTAGGCCAAATTGCTATCTGCAAATTCAGACAACTCGGATTTTAAATTTTCAATTAACTCGGGTTCAATATTTGATTTGCCTCGGTAGTATTTTTCTATAGCTTCAAAATGCGTGATGTTGCTATTCTTTCGTTTTACTCCGTCGACATTCCAACCCATTGATAATGCTTGTTGCACCAAATGAGAACCAACAAAACCATTGGCGCCAATCACCAAAATATGGTGCGTCATGATTGGGGTTGCCTTTTATTAATGAGATATTCCAATTGCTGTTCCGGCGTGATAAGACCTTTTTCAATAAATTCAATCATTTGTCTCGCCTGTGGTGCGATTTCATGCTCAGGGAATTCGGCGATGAATTTTTTGTAAAGATCAAGTGCCCTATCAAATACTTCGTGCTGTTCGTAATAGTGTGCCGCCATTACATAAAGGTCAATCCTGTGATTTTTACTTTTCTTAAATGTTTCAAGGTATACTTCTGCCCATTTTGCTGCTTGTAAGGTCATGTTTCTCGCTATTTTAATTTGAATAGCTTGATAAGCGAATGTATCAGATTTTGAATTTTTTGGGTTGTTTTCTGCGAAATTCCAAAGAGCGCTGTCTGCATTTGGAGGAAGTGAATCCAATTTTAATTGAGGCGTAACATGGCCGTAAAAGGAATTGATATAAGCAGTTTCTTTATCGATATTGCTGTTGCAAGCGCCTAAGAACAATGCTGCGAGAATACACAATTGCAATTGGATTTTCATGGCCTCGAATTTACAATAAAGTGCGTATAGTTGTGAAAAACTTGGGTACATCTAACCAGAAATCCGTTGTAACGTTGTGCTATGAGTGAAAATCCCGTAATCCCGCAATATACGGAAAACGAAATCCGTAGTTTGGACTGGAAAGAACATATTCGACTCCGTCCAGGAATGTATATTGGAAAGTTGGGTGATGGTAAATCTCCAGAAGACGGTATTTATGTTTTAATCAAAGAAATTATTGATAACAGTATCGATGAGCACGTAATGGGTAACGGGAAACGCATTGACGTGAAAATTGATGAGAAGCGTGTTATTGTGCGTGATTATGGTCGTGGTATACCATTGGGAAAAGTGATTGATTGTGTTTCGAAAATCAATACGGGTGGTAAATATGACAGCCGTGCATTTCAAAAAAGTGTGGGATTGAATGGAGTGGGTACCAAAGCCGTTAACGCGTTGAGTTCGTTTTTCCGAGTGGAGAGTTTCCGTGAGGGTAAAACAAAACTTGCCGAGTTCAATTGCGGTGAGTTAATTGTTGACGCCCCTGAGTCAGATACAAGCGAACGTAATGGTACTCGAATGACCTTCGAGCCGGACCCAACAATTTTCAAGAATTACCGATTTATTCATGATTTTATTCGTGAACAAATCAAAAATTATACCTACTTAAACAGTAAATTAACAATTGTTTACAACGGAGAATCGTATGCTTCTAGAAATGGATTATTAGATCTTTTAGATAGTAAAGTTACTCCAGAGAATGCACTGTATCCAGTGGTTCATTTGCAATCTGAAGATTTTGAAATAGCTTTTACGCATACAGAAGCTTACGGTGAAGAATATTATTCCTTCGTAAACGGGCAGTACACGACTCAAGGTGGTACACACCTTCAGGCGTTTAGGGAGGCATTTGTAAAGACCATTCGAGACTTTTATAAAAAAGATTACGATGCTGCTGATATCCGTGCATCTATAACCGCGGCTGTTAGTATCCGTGTTGTGGAGCCCGTTTTTGAAAGTCAAACAAAAACTAAGTTGGGTTCTTCAGAAATGGAACCCGGTGGTGTATCCTTGAAATCGGCAATGCTGGAATTTGTTAAAAAGCATGTCGACGATTACCTCCACAAGAATCAAAATGTTGCCGATGCTCTAATAAAAAAGATTTTACAGAACGAGCGCGAGCGTAAAGACATGGCTGGCGTTCAAAAATTAGCAAAAGAACGGGCGAAACGTGCCAATCTTCATAATAAGAAATTACGTGATTGTCGCATCCATTTCACCGATGTGAAAAAGGACGAACGTCATGATTCTACGCTATTCATTACGGAGGGAGACTCTGCAAGTGGTAGTATAACCAAAAGTAGGAACCCAGATTTACAAGCAGTGTTCAGTTTGCGAGGAAAGCCATTAAACTGTTATGGATTGAAGAAAAAAGTGGTTTATGAAAACGAGGAATTCAATCTATTGCAGCATGCTTTGAATATTGAAGAATCATTAGATGACTTGCGATATAACAATATTGTTATTGCTACAGATGCGGATGTGGATGGTATGCACATTCGATTGCTCTTGATGACGTTTTTTCTCCAATTTTTCCCAGATTTAGTTCGAAACGGTCACTTATATATACTTCAAACACCGTTGTTCCGCGTTCGTAATAAAAAAGAGACAACCTATTGTTACAGCGAAAAGGAACGTATCGATGCTATTGAGAAGTTAGGGCCAAAGCCAGAAATTACCCGTTTTAAGGGTTTGGGTGAAATTTCGCCGAATGAGTTTGCCCATTTCATAGGTGAGGACATTCGTTTGGAGCCGGTTATTTTAAAACAGGATTCCAATGTGGAGAAGTTACTCAAATACTATATGGGTAAAAACACACCTGAACGACAGGAGTTTATTATTGATAATCTGGTTATCGAGAAAAACGATTTAGACAATTAATACGGACTCACGTACTCGTATGATTTTTTCTTAGGTTTCTTCTTGAAATCTCCGCGTTTCCATGCCTCAAAAAATTGCATCCAAGCAACAGGGCTTAAGTAATTCTGAGGAGGTGCTTGTTGGTAATAATATAATTGTTGAGCGCGCTGTTGGGTAAGCAAAGATTGTGTTTGGTGGGCATCATTAGGACGCATCCGTAATTCCTCTTTCATCGCTTCATTTTCTAGGTTTTTTCTCGCTCTTTCCAGAGCATCATCGGGAACGGCACGAGAAACAAACTCATGATTAAAAAGCGATTTTAAAGGTAAAGCTCGAATAAAAATTGCAGGGATATGAATGGTGTCCTGCGTCATTAATTTCACGACATTATAACGATTCCCAAGAAGGGTATCGGGAACGACATGTGAAGAACCAATTTTCTCAATTTGTTGAAACAAAATGGTATCTCCTCGTTTAACAACGACATCGAAATATCCATTGATATCCGTATAGCCAATAAGACCTCTACGCGTGCTCCGGATATTTACAAAGGGAATTGGTTTAAGACTATCGGAAGTGAGAACTAGGCCTGTAAACAAAATAAAGGGATTGTTCTTTTTGGGTACTTGTGATTGCAGCGGGTTCGACGTAAGGATATTTCCTATAATAAATAAAATGAGCAATACCCGAAGTGCCTTCATGTGTGTGTCTCGAAAATAGGTAAAAAAATGATCAAGGGAAAATCCATCCCACTAGGAGTGCCGCTAAAACGATAAACGGACTTGGTATTTTTTCACTCAATAAAGCAATTAGCGTAAAAATGAAAATACCAATGTGTAATGATTTGTGAATTACAGTTTCGGTAATCCACTGCTGGAATACATCATATCCAATTGTTAGTGCTGCCGTTAGAATAAAACCAACGGAAAGCGCAAATAAAGCGGGAATACTTCGTTGAAGGAATGCGATAGATTTAATCTTTTCCCAAATGGGAAAAGCGAAAAACACAAATAAGGTACCAGGTAAAAAAACTGCAATCATTCCCAAGAACGCGCCAATAATTTGCCATTTACGATCAAAGTGGAGGTTTTTCATGGATACGGCATTGGTATATGTTGCTAAATTGAAGTTGGGTCCAGGAACCGCTTGCGTCATTCCGATACCAGCATTCAATTCGTTCGTGGTCATTCTTTTGGTATGATGCACGTACTGTTCCAAAGTCATGGCCGCAAGCACATGTCCACCACCAAGTGATAAGCTGCTCATTCTGTATGTGTTTTCGAATAAGACAACAGGTTGTAACCATTTAGACTCTTTTTCAAATTTCGAAAGTACAGCACCTGTTATTCCAACACTTAAGAAGATCCCTACAAAAATTGCCATATTACGCCACTTTATGGGAGCGTCTTTAAAAATTGGTTTTTGAGTTGGAGCGGTGCCCCATTTTGCTCCGATAATGCCTGTGATTAGCATGCTTGTTGGAAAAATCCATGGGCTTTGAATCATAAATCCAATGAGACCAGAAATCCAAAATACGCCGTAGTGCAGTTTGGAAGGCTGTATCCATTGATACATGCGCCATGCACCATAGGTCATAAAGCCCAATACCATGGGGCCCATAAATTGGAGTTCGTTGGCCCCGAGAAATTTTGGGGAAATGGCTAAAGCCATCATGATTAGAGCTCCAGGTAAAGACCACAAAACAAGTGTTGAAATTGCTAGGCGATTTCCTCCAAGTTTGAGTCCAATTGTGGTAATCGTTTGAGTTGTAGTAGGACCCGGTAATGCGCTGCAGAATGCGTTTATTTCAACGAGTTCATCTTGAGTTAGAAACCTTAAGCGTTCAACAAGATTTTTTTTGAAATAAGGGAGATGCATCTGCGGTCCACCAAAAGCGGTTAACCCCAACCAAAAAACGGCTCTTAGAAACCGAAATCGTCGTGCTTTTTGTAAGTTTGTACTACGATGCATTTACGCTTATACAAATCAAGGCAAAAATCACCGCTTTTAGGTCTTCTGCTACTTACTTTTATTGGGCTTTTTTCGAGTTGCAACAATCCATCACCCGAAAAAAACACGCGTACGTTGATGTTAGAGTCGGTTGATAGTCTTTGGAATGAGCTCCAAATGGTACGCATGCAGTTCAAATTCAAAATGGATGAATTTGTTGAACGCAAGTCAGAGATGGAAAAACAATTGATCAAAGCTCAGTTTTTAAATGAAAAATCCTTGAGCGAAGAAGATAAAATCACTTTCGATAAATACAATGGCGTATACAGGGTTTATAAAAGCCTGGGTACGAAATACAAACAGTCGGTATTAACAGCAGAAGATATCTTCTATTCAATAAAAGGACTGGAAAAGCAATTGAAGAATGGGAATTACGACAACGATATTGAAGGTTTTAAATCAGAGCGAAATTTATTAAAAGGCAGATTGGCTACTAATTTGAAACTTACGCTTGAAGTGACAGAAAAGTTAACAACAGTAGAACCTCTTTTTGTGAGAACCAGCGAAAAAGTAGGTGCTATAATTGAAGCACAGCTACCTGAAAAGGAATAACGCTCTATTCGTTCAACAAGTTGTTTCTGTTCTCTTCCCAGTTCCAGTTGGTTTCAACTTGAATTGCCGAATTATGTTTTTTATGGAGTTCAATTTTTCTTAATTTGTCGGCGCGATCTACGAATTCTATTAATTCTGTGGTGCCATAAGTTTCAAGAAAACGAGTAAAGATATAATCCGTTGCCCAATCGTTTGGATGCATCAAATCGGTTTTGAAAAAACGCAAATCTCTAAGTTCATCATTGAAAATTTCATAAGAGGGGAAATAACGAGCTCGATTGGAGCTTAAATGTTCGTGTAAAGCGGCATGCAGTATTGATTTGCTCACCGAGTTCTCTCGAATCCCGTCTCTCAAATGACGCACTGGACTTACAGTGTATACTATTTGTATTTGAGGGAAGTTTTCAGAAATTAACGTGTCAATTGCGCTTAAATCCGTTTTGATCTCCTCGGTTGTAAATTGTTTTTTTAGGAAATTATTCTGTGGGATTTTATGGCAATTGGCAACAGAACGAGAGTTATGAATCCATTCGTAATATATCGAGGTTCCTAGAGTTATAAATAAGAAATTACTTTGCTTTAAAAAAGCACGGCTTTGTAATGCTATTTGGTCTATTTGGCTTTTTAACTTTTCTGAATGGGTCCCATGGAATCTATATGCACCATCAAGGAAGTGCCATTCTTCATTGAATTTTGTAAGTTCCACAGGCTTTGTGCCTGAGATGATTTCAAGTGCCTTTCTAATTGATTGGGGAGTAAATAAGGTGCCAAAAGGATTGTATTCTGTTAGCAGGTATCGTTCGTGAAATCGTTGAGAAATTTCTTGGCTGAAACAAGATCCAATAAAATACAATTGAGATTTGGGGCTGATTATTGGTTCTTTATCTATATGGAAATCGTTAAATAACGATTGTTTCAAGAAATGGCCCGAATGCATGGTGCAATTTACAAAAAAGAAAGGTCCGAATTACGGACCTTTCTTTTACCAAACTAAACCAAAATAACCACATGAGTTACTTTTCCTTTAAACGAGCCATAAATCGGCCCCAAGATTTTTCTGACAACACCTCTTCAATTTCATTAAGTACTACTTTTAAATTTGAAGCCGATGTTGTTAATATTTTGCTTTCGTTATATCTATGACGTAAATCTTGAATAAATGTTTCCTCGGCTTTTGTCAACAAAAGGTCATATTGGATTTGAGTTAAATTGCCAGCGTTCAAACGTTGATTAAGACTAGTTTTATAGGCAATTAAACTGTCAACACAATTTTGCTTTAAGGAGTTAGCGAGATCAATTATTTCAATTTGACGGTTTTCAAAGGCATCTAAGTAACCGGATATATTTTCAAACTCCGAATTTGAAAATTGGGTATTTCGACATTCGGTTTTTAGAGGATTTATTGGATTGGATTCAGTATTGTTGAATAGCGATTCTGGGATAAATAACGGATCAAGTCCGTAGTTGGCCATTTCAATTGAATTCTGTTCCAAATCAATTTCCCAAACTATTGATTCTGTTCTTTTTTCAGCTTCATAAATAATGTTTTGTTTATCGATGAAGGATTGTGCCCTTGGATTGGGTGATGTTTCACAAGAGGCAAGAAACCCAACACCGAGCAACAACACCAATATTGAGTTGGGTGCAATTTTTAGATATCGGATTCCTTGCGTTTTCATATCAATAAGTGCAAAAAAGTACTACAATAACTAAGACACATTTTAACTCTATATCCCCCAAAAAAACCAAAAGAGTCGAAATGACATTGGTTACTTAGCGAATTTCATATGGGTCTTTGGAATGGATTTCCTTATTGTTACTCGGCTTTTAAATGATAACTGCTTGTTTTGAGTTAAATTTGCCGCATGGTAGAACAAGAAGTCTATGTACCCACCCATAAAGTTCGTATTGTAACGGCCGCTAGCTTGTTTGACGGCCACGATGCAGCTATAAATGTGATGCGCCGTATTATTCAAAGTACAGGTTGTGAAGTCATCCATTTGGGACATGATAGAAGCGTACAAGAAGTAGTAGAAACGGCCATACAAGAAGATGCCAACGCTATTGCCATGACCAGCTATCAAGGTGGACATATTGAATACTTCAAATACATGTACGATTTGCTTCAGGAGCGTGGTGCGGGCCATATTAAAATATTTGGTGGTGGTGGAGGGGTAATACTTCCCGAGGAAATCAAAGAATTGATGGATTATGGTATTGCGCGTATTTACAGCCCTGACGACGGTCGTGAGCTGGGTTTACAGGGAATGATCAACGATTTGGTGCGTCAAAGTGATTATGTGCAGGGTGATTCTTTAAACGAAGAAGATAAGAAGTTGTCTGTTGGCAATGATAAAGATGTTGCACGATTGATCAGCGCTGCTGAGAATTTCCCGGAAGTACATGCGGCCACGTTAACCTCAATAAGAGAAAAGGCCACTACCATTAAAACTCCAGTATTAGGTATTACAGGAACGGGTGGAGCAGGTAAGAGTAGTTTGATTGATGAATTGGTTAGACGTTTTCTCTTGGATACTTCGGATAAAACTTTGGCTATCATTTCCATAGATCCCTCAAAAAGAAAAACAGGTGGGGCATTGTTAGGTGATAGAATTCGAATGAATTCCATTCACAATCCTCGTGTTTATATGCGTTCAATGGCTACAAGGCAAGCCAATTTGGCTATGAGTTCTCATGTGGATGATGCCGTAGCCATTTTAAAAGTTGCAGGGTATGATTTGATAATCGTAGAAACCAGTGGAATTGGTCAAAGTGATACTCAAATAACCGAACATTGTGATGCCAGTTTGTACGTAATGACTCCGGAATATGGGGCAGCTACTCAGTTGGAGAAAATCGATATGTTGGATTACGCTGATGTTGTAGCATTGAATAAATTCGACAAAAGAGGCGCCATGGACGCTTTAAGAGATGTTCGCAAACAGTTTCAAAGGAATCATAAATTATTCGACAAGGATACCGATGAAATGCCAGTTTTTGGAACCATAGCGAGTCAGTTCAACGATCCTGGGATGAATAGCTTATACCGTTGTATCATGGATACGGTAGATTCAAGAACGGGTAGCAAATTTGCCAGTCAATGGTCTATAGGTAGCGATTTGAGTGAGAAAATTTTCATAATACCACCATCTCGAAATCGATATTTGTCTGAAATATCAGAAAATAATCGTCAGTATGACGAACGCGGTCGCAATCAGCAACGAATTGCTCAAAGGTTATACAGTATTCACGAGACCTTAAATCATTTAAAAGAAAATGATGGAGATTCAACGTTAATTGAGGCACTACAAACCCAATACGATTCCTTAAACGAAACACTATTGCCGGAAAGCCGTAAACTCATTGAAAATTGGGCCGCAGAACGTCAACAATATAAAGACGAGGTATACAGTTTTAAAGTTCGTGATAAGGTTATCAATATTCAAACACATACCGAAAGCTTAAGTCATACTGCCATTCC
>ERZ807291.8371-NODE-8371-length-11569-cov-7.496352_pt1 | contig 11569 bp, 9 predicted proteins | sample MGYA00521257_ERZ807291 | MGnify/ENA primary metagenome ERZ807291 (study PRJEB31413, sample SAMN03169783) | marine metagenome | biome: Marine; feature: Water; material: Subsurface seawater | place: North Sea | collected 2011-04-28 | depth 1 m m ...
CTTCCGAGTTCGGAATGGGATCGGGTATTGCCCCTTCGCAATAATCACCAGGCAGATATTTCTACATTACTTATAAAATTGTGTAAAGTTTTAATTTAAGGTTTTTTTTCACCAAAAGAATGTAAAATAAAGCCTAATGGCAAGTAATAGATTATACTCAGCCAATTATTAAAAAAATTACCTGATGGTACAATTGGCCATAAGGTAATTAATACTGAAGTTAACAAACATACCTGATAGGGAGAAAGAAAGGACTTTGAGTAAAATGATAACTTTAAGTGTTTTAAATAATAATAAAACAATAATAAAAGAAAATAAATTATAAATAAAAAACCAATTATACCTGTCTCAGCTAAAAGTTGAATGTAAGTGTTGTGAGAATGTGAGGCGCATGCAGTTTTTGAAACACTGTATTTTTCGTCTGAACAAAATTTCCTAAAATTTTTTATACCTACTCCTAAAATAACATTATCCTTAAACATATTAAGGGATGTAAGATAATGATCTGTATGATGTTGAGAAAAAATAACTTTTTTTTCTACACTAGAAAAATTAAATAATGACAGCAAATTCATTTCTTCTAATGTTTGATTTATCATTCTTTTTGAAAATTGATGATTAAATTGAATTAGCAAAAAAATTAGTATTAAAGATAATGATAAAATAAAAATTGTTGTTGATCGATAATCTTTGATAAAAATAATAAAAAATATAGCAGTAAGATTTAAATAAAAAAAAGAAGACCTTTCACCACTTAAAAAAATTAAAATTTCTAATGAAATAAAAATAAACAACATTAATAAATTAAATTTTTTTGAATTTTTTTTAAATTTTAAGTAAAAATGTAAGCCAAGTAATAGAGGAAATAATCTAGATAAATAACTACCCATAATGAGTTCTTCACCAAAGAAGCTGCTAACCCTTGGACCAACATGAAGAGTGTATCCAAATAAATTTTTTCCTACAATGTATTGAAAAGAGCCATCTATAATTAACGCTATAAAGCATGCTAATAGAGAATAAAAAAAAAGCTTAGCATTATCTTTTTTTTTTCTTAAAAGAAAAGCTATTGCAAAAATAAAAAAACCAAACCTAAAATAAAATAATGATATCCTTAATGAATCAATGTTTTGATTTTGTACAAGGCTGTTGAAGAGTAGATAAATCCAAAATATTAAGAATATTTGAAAATATTTATTTCTAAAAATAGAATAATCTTTTTCTATAAAAATTTTAATAATAAATAGAAGGCTAATCAAGGAAACTGCTAGATCAGCAAGAAATGGCCCTGTTATTAAAAAAAAAGGCAAAAATATTAATAATATTGATGGAAAATTTATTAGAATGTTTTGTTTATACATAATTTAAAAAAATTTATTAAATTATAAATATCTAATAGTCAAAATATTTGATAATTAGGATTATCAATATATCAGTTTTATGAATTATGTAATTAAATCTTTAAAAGAAAATATTTATGTAAATATCATTTTAATTCTTATTTTTGTAATAGCCTTTATAAAAATGGATTATCACCATATTAAAAGATATATGGATGGTTTTAGATATCCAGAAATGCGATCACAGATCACTATTAAAATAATTTTATATCCAAAAACTAATTTTTTTGAATACAGAGCATTTGCAAGTTTTGATAAAATAATTAAAGATAATTTTGGGAATGACAAAGGAGTTAGTATACAAAATAATAAAGACAGGACAATACTTTATACCCACGTTTCAACAGAAGACAGTGAAATGGAATTAGAAGATTTAACTTTGAAAGTGAAACAAGTAATGAAAAAATATGATAAATTATTAAAAAGTGATTTAAAAAAAGTATATCTTAAAAATTATGAGTTGTTCTTCGATGAACCACTATCGAATAAACTTTATAATAATATTTTTTTAATAAGAGAATACCCTTCTTTTGATAAATTTATCCTTATAAATTATGATTTTATCACAGAAAATAATTTTAAATTAGGTCAAACTAAACAAATATTATTATTAAAATTAATTATTTTTGATTTTATTTTTGCATTAGTTGCAGCTGTACTTTTTTGTTTATGTATCTCTATTATAAAAAAAGATATTTCTGAAATAAAAAATTAATAGCTCTAGAACCTCTTAATGGAAAATAAATTTTTCTATGGTTATTCATTATTTCTTTTACTATTTGTTTATCTTAAAATAAGTTTTTATGAATTTAATGTACAATTAATATAATTTTTTATCAGGTGTGATTTTTAAAGAACTAATCAAAAATTTATTAGGAATAAGTATTAACTAGTAAGTTTATTTTCATACTTAATGAATCCACTAATGATTAAGTGGTTTCTTTATACAATACCAAAATCATTGCTTATTTCATGAAATTTATTCATAGTTTATTTCTTTTATAAAAAAATATTAGAATAAAAATATTTTCCTTAAACTCTGATAGTAACCTATAGTTTAGTTAGTTTTTTTACTGAATAATAATATAATTCCAAAATAAAAAAAAAATATACTCATCAATGCTAAAATAAAATTAAACTGATATAATATTAAAGATAAACTAATTAAGAATGGAATTATCATAACAGTATATTTATTTTTAAATCGTTCACTTAAGATGTGATGTATATGAGTTTTATCACCTTCAAAGGGATGTGTATTAAGAATTATTCTCTTTATAAAAAGTCTTAAAAGATCCATTACAGGAAAAAACATAATTATGACAATTTCATCTGCAAAAAAATTTCTTTCTAGATTGTATACTTTTGTAATTAAATTTGCAAAAATATACCCAATAAGTAAACTTCCATTATCTCCTAGGAACAATTTATTTTGATAGTTAAAATAAAAAAAAACTAAATTAGCAATTAAAAAAATATAAATAAAATAGAAATTAGGTATTTTTAGCAAAATATAAAGACATAGAATAAAAACATACATTGAAGACTGATTATTTACTCCATCAAACATATTGACAGAATTAATAAATATTAAAAAACATAGTATTGTGAAAAATATTGAAAGTTTAAACAGTGGTATTTCAAAATTGTTCGAGAACCTAAGAGTTTGAATAATTAGGTTCTCATCTATAAGAATGGCTAATGTTACAAATAATAATTGTAGAATTAATTTTTTGTTAGGTGAGATATTGTACTTATCATCTAAATAACCAAGAAGAAAGAAACAGAAAGCTATTAAAAAAAAGGATATGCCATTTCTTTTTGAAGAAAAAAAATCTTCATCAACAAAATTAACATCATTTGAAATAAATATAAAAACTATAAATAGAAGAATATTTGCAAAATATATAAAGCCACCATGACAAGGGGTTTGTTCTTTGTGAATTTTAACACGATTTGGTTTATCATATAAATTTATAAAATTGACTACATACCTAAAGTTTAAAATATAAATACAATTGAAGACTAAAATAATGCTAAAAAAAATAAAGATATTCATATTTTATAACCACTATTTATAAGTAAAAAATAACCATTTTGCTATAAAGAAAAATCTGAATTGAAACTAGGAAAAATATTTTGATTATCAAAAATTATGCTTTTCTTTTTTAATTTTTTCTTTAATTTTATAATATCAATTTTATAAAATTGTTTGTGTGAAACGTTAAAAATTGCTGCTGAATAATAGTTAGATTTAATATTTTTTACATTTTTAAATTTATTAATATTTTTTTTTTTTATACAAGGATCAAAAAAATCTATATCAAAGTTTTTTGCTTTTAAATCTTCAGCTATTTTAATCGATTTTGAATTTCTAATATCGGTACAATTTTCCTTAAAACTGGCTCCAAAAATAATTACTTTTTTTTGTATTATTTTTTTTTTCTTTAAAAGTTTTATAAAATTTTTAATAATAAATGTCGGTATATAATCATTTATCTTTCGACCAGCCAAAATTACATTTGGTTTATATTTTATTTCTTTACAAACATGTGTTAGGTAATATGGGTCAACACCAATACAGTGGCCACCAACTAGACCTGGTTTAAAATTTAAAAAATTCCATTTAGTACTTGCTATTTTTAATACCTCTGTAGTTTTTATATCAAGTTTATTAAATATAATTGATAACTCATTTACAAAAGCAATATTTATATCTCTTTGGGAATTTTCTATTATTTTTGCAGCCTCGGCAGTTTTAATGTTTTTAGCTATAACGACATTCGCATCAATAATTTCTTTATATAACTTTTTTATAAAGATAGAAATTTTTGGATTATTAGAAGATACAATTTTAGCAATTTTCTCTAGAGTATGTTTTTTGTCGCCTGGATTTATCCGTTCAGGTGAATAAGCTAAATAAAACCCCTTTTGTGCAAAATCTTTTTTTTCACAAAATAATTTTGAATTTTTCTCTAAAATCGGAAGGCAAATTTGTTCTGTAAGACCTGGATAAACTGTACTTTCATAAATAACAATATCATTTTTCTGTAAATTTTTGCCAACTAATTGGCTTGCTTTTATAATATAACTTAAATCAGGAACATTATTTTTTTTTACAGGAGTTGGTGTGGTAACAATATAAATATTACTACTTTTAATATCTTTTAAATTGTGTGTTATGTTAATTTTATCTAACTTTTTTAAATCACTTGTCTTAGTTTCATAATTGTAATCAAAATTGTTTTTTAATGTTTCAATTCTCTTTTTATTAATATCATATAAAGTTACATTAATTTTTTTTTTTGAAAAAGCTATAGCTAATGGTAGACCGATATAACCAGCACCTATGATACATACTCTAAGTTTTTTTTTGTTATATTTTAGCTGTTTCATTAATTAAATTTATAAATTTATAGTTTATTTGATCTTTATTAAAATTTTTTTTAATAAAGAAATGTGCATTCTTTTCCATTAAACTCAACTTACTTTTATTCATTTTAATAACTTTAGTGATATTAAGTACTAAATCATCTACTGATTTTTTTTTAATAATAAAACCATTATAATTATCAATAATCACATCCTTACAACCAACATTATCTGTAGTTATACATATTCTGCCTAAATAATTCGACTCTTGTAATATTCTAGGCAGGCCCTCTCTATAATAACTTGGTAAAACAATACAATCTGAACTTAAGATTCTTTCTTTAACATTGCTGCTTTTTTTATAATATTTTATAATTTTTTTTTTTACAAATTTTTTTATTGTATCTTTAATTTGTGTTGTTGGAATTGGACCCATAACAATAAAATCTACCTTAAAATTTTTTTTAATTTTTTCAGCAGATTTTAAGAAATGGATTATACCTTTTTCTATCATTACCCTTGATATAAAGGCAAAAACAAGCTTTTTATTTTTTTTGATGACTCTTTTTTTAAACTTATAATTGTCTACGTCTAATCCAGGTGCTCTTAAATGAAAGATTTTTTTTTTTTTCACTATTTTGTTTTTTATAAAAAAAGTTATATCATCTTTATTTACTAAGATTATTTTTCTGGTACAAAATTGAGAAATTTTTAATATTTTAATCATCAACTTACTAAAAAAATTATTATTTATAAAAGACCTTCCAAGTCCATCAAACATTGAAATTGAGTTTTTATTAAAAAAAAAATTAATTAGTCCAAAATATATACATGGTTTTATTGTAAAATTAATAAAAATATCCGAATTTGATTTAAAAACTAAATAGAAAATTTTTAACAAACAACTAATTTCATTGAAAGGATTTCTGCTAGTTGTATTGAAGTTGATAGGTACATATTTACACCCTATTTTAATAAGTTTTTTTGTAGCTAAGTCTTTATTACTAACAATGATCACTTCGTGTTTTTTCTTAATTAATTCAACTATAAAATCTTTTCTAAAATTAAATAAACTCCATGAAGTGTTTGAAAATAAAGTTATTATCATAAAAAAAATATGCTTTCATATGGCGTAAAGAAACGCTTAAAAGGACTAAAATTTAACCAAATAAAAAAATAAATAACAAAAAAAAGCGATATTATATTTATATTAAGTATTTTTTTATATCTATTGCAATGAATAACATTTCCAAAAACAAAAATAACGATTGGGAATACGAATATAATTATTCTACTCATAAGAAACGGGTAAATAAAAAAAGCTGGTGTTAAAAATATCATTAACAAACCAGCTGAATACCATAATTTATATTCATCATATTTTTTAAAGAAGTCTCTGAAGTAAGTTAAAATAAAAAAAGATAAAAAAATCATACCGAGTCTAAAGTATCCACCTTTAGGACTCAGATCTTTATACATCTCTGAGGTATATACTTGCAAACTCCAATAAAATTTATCCACCAAGATTGTAGTTATAAACTTAATCTCAAAAATAAAAGAAAAAAATAAGAATGTAGATATAAAAAATATAACGAATAATAAATGTTTTATAATTTTATTAAAATTTTTCAAATAAACAAAGTAAAATAATGAATAAAGTATTGCAAATTTATGAAACATTGTTGCTAAAAGTATATAGAATAAATATTTAATATAACGTCCACTTACCAAATACTGAATTGAAAACAGAAAAATTGATATGGCAATTGCTTGCCTTACAAAGTTTATGGAAATTGGAACAAATATAATGGGCAATGAGATTAGTAATACAAAAAATGGATTTTTAAATTTATTTATATAATCATTATAAAAAAATAAGAAAATAAACATCAGTAGAAAATTAACAGAGAAGTAACCAAGCCCTAATTTGGTACAAAGAATTAATATTGTAAAATATAAAAATTCTACCTGTTTATAACCATAGTGGAATCCATGAATTGCCATTTTATTATACAAATTCATATAACCATAATAATCACCACCAATATAATATCGAGAACCAAATATCAAAAATAATGAAGTTAGAGAAAATAACAAAAAAAATTTTTTTTGTACTTCTGATGTATTATACATTTTTGAAAAAAAAAAAAAGAGACAAAAGAAATATGTATAATAAATCATTTATTTTCAAACCAGCATGAATGGTAAGATTTAAGCATTTTTTCTATTGTAAAATTGTTTAAAATATGCTGTCTATTTTTTGTTTTGATATCATTAAATTTATTTATATTATTAAACTTCAACTTAAGTATATCTTCCATTTTTTTTGCTAACAAAATTGGTGATTTAACTGGTACAATCCAGTTTTTATCATAAATAATTTTAGAAATATCTCCAACATTAGTCGATATACATGGTAATTCACATGCCATGGCTTCGGCTACAACATTTGGGAATCCCTCATTACCTGCACTTGATAATATGTGGCAATCAATTCCATTATAAAAATTTTGAGTATCTTTAAGGTTTCCTAACAATTCAATTTTTTTACTTATATCTTCATTTATTAATTTACTTAATTCAATATTACTATGACTTATGTTTTGACCTGCTAAAAAAATTTTACACTTTGCATTTCTGTTATTTTCAAAGAATATTTGAATTGAATTCATTAAAGTCTTAAAATCTTTTTGTGAATCCCATCTAGCCACCATACCAAAAATAAATTCATCATTTTTAATCTCATACTTTTTTCTAAAATTTATTCTTAAATTTTTATCACCTCTAAATTCCAGGAGATTGTATCCATTTTCAATTATTTTCATTTTAGAAGAGTCGTATCCTAAATCTTGATGAATATTTGAAGCTTTTTCTGAGCATGATATTATCTTATAAGGTACCTTTTTTGATATAAATGCACAAAGTTTTTGAATAATAATAGTTAAATACGGTGACCACTCACGATTTAGATCTGAATTTCTGATATTCCAATAAATTTTTTTTTTAAGTAAATAGCAAAACATTCCCCCTAATAAATCAGCATGATACATCCAGGTTTGGACTAGGTTATATTCCCTTTTTTTTAATACTTGGTATAAATAATAAATACTCATGATGCTAGGTGGCATTTTGCTCAAATTTAAACTAATAATATTGTAACCCTCATGAGCGAGTTCTTGACCATACCTCCCTAGATTTGATAATGAAATAATTTCATGAGTGGTATTAGTTTTATCACTTCTTATAATTCTAGCTAAAACTTGTTGGGCGCCACCATGTGACATTGAGGAAATTATATGACAAATTCTAACTTTACGATCATTAATCTTATAATTTATAAATCTGTCTCTACTTGCATACTTTCTATCATTTAATACTTCTTTCCATAAAGTATTATATTTATCTAACATAGATTGTATTTCAAAAAAATTAAGTATTTTTTTTCTACAGTTTATTTTTTTTTCAGACCATTTTTTTTTATCATTTCTAAATTCATTCAAAGCTAATTCAATTTTTTTAAATAAATCGATACTGTCATTTTTATCAGATAACCATCCCTCCTCCTTACTTAAAATGTTTTTAACATCACCAACTTCAGTTGATACAATTGGAATTTCCGTTAACATTGACTCGGGTATCACGTTAGGAAAACTCTCTCCAATACTTGATATTACACTAAAATCTAAAATATTTATGTAATCATATATTTCATCACTTTGTTCGTTTAAGATAATATTTTTTGAATCAATGCTGTATTTTTTTATTAGTTTTATTAATTCTATATTATTTGAATTAATGTTCTCACCGATTAAAAAAAGTTTTAAGTTGGTTTTGTTTTTAATTTTAGAAAATGCCTTAAAAAGATTTTTATGATCTTTTAGCAAATCCCACCTAGCAATATTGCCAATTACAATATCTTCATCACAAATACCAAATTTACTTCTAAATTTTTTTCTCAACTCAGCGTTAGGTTTAATTAACTCGCCATCAAAACCATTGAAAATCAATTCAAATTTATTTTTACAGTAACCATAGTTAATGTGGTATGTTATAGCTTCATTTGAGTTAGAAATAATTTTTGATGGAATAAAATAAGACAGTATACAGCAGATTTTTGCGATTACTACTGTGTGCCAACGGTTTAATTCCCAAGAAAGATTAGCACTTCTTATGTTCCATAAAATTAATTTATCTGTAAACAATTTTGTCAAGATCCCTCCAAGAAAATCTGCATGGTACATCCATGTTTGGACTATATCAGCATCATTTTTTTTTAAAAAATTAATGATTGAGAAAATATGTTTGATAAAAAAAAGACTTCCTCTTGGAATACCTACATTAAAAGTTTTAATATTAAGTAGTGATAATTTTTTTTGAAAAACACCCTCACCAGATAAATTTAAAACTTCATGCTCATAATTATCATTACTTTTAATTGAATTTAATATTAGACGATATAAGACTTGTTGTGCTCCGCCACCACTTAAAGAAGTGATTATATGCAAAATTTTTATCTTATCTTTTTTTAAACACTTCATTATTTATTACAATTTTTGTTAATTCTTTAATGAAGTTTTTTTTTTCTCTCCAACCAAGTTTTTTAATTTTATTACAGTTAATCTTATAATTTTGATCATTAAACGGTCTATTCTCTACAAATTGAGAAATTTCTCTAAAATCAATTTTTTTTATTTTTGAAATAAGTTTAATCAAATCTAATATTTTAAAACTATTGCTACCAGCTATATTATAAATTTCACCAGGTTGAAAATTATCCAATAAAATAAAGATAGCTTTACACAAGTCATCAATATGCAAAAAGTGTCTGATCGTTAAACCTTTCCCATGTATAGATAACATTTTTCCATAATTAACAGCATTGACAGTAGCAGGTATGATTTTTTCAATATGCTGAAAAGGTCCATAAAGATTATTAGACCTAATTAGAATTAATGGCAGTTTAAAACTTTTAAAATAGGATTGAGCTAGTAAATCTGCTGCTGCTTTTGATGCCGAGTAAGGATTGGTTGGATGTAATAAACTTTTTTCATTTTTAAAATTTTTAATGGATTCCCCATAAACTTCATCCGTACTAATAATAACAATTTTTCTTGGTTTATTGAGTCTACACACTTCAAGTAACACATGTGTGCCTAATGCATTTGATTTTGTAAAGCGTAAAGATGACTTAAATGAATTATCTACATGTGATTCAGCTGCGAAATGTATAACAATAGAATCTTCATCTATAATTTTAGATAATTTTTTATGATTGCAAATATCGAAAATATATAACTTGTCATCTTTTCTTTTGTTTTTTTTAAAAAAATCTAGATCTGCAGAATAAGTATTTTTATCTATAATTATAATTTTATTAAAAAATTTTTGACTATATTTAAAGAAATATTTTCCCGAAAAACCAAGACCACCAGTAATAATTAGTTTTTTCATTTATTCAATTCTCTTATTACATTTCTATATATTTTGTCACTAAATTTTCCAATTTTATGCTCCAATTTATTTACATTAAGAGTTAAATTTGAGACTTTTTTACTAAATTCGTATTTAATTTTTTTATTGTTAAGTTTTTTACCAAAAAAATTTAATATTATATCTTTTATTAAAAATCCTTTGTTTGAGCCAATGTTATAAACACCTGATAAATTGATTTTATCCATTTTTTTATAATATAGATAAAGATCATTTAATGTAATTAAGTCTCTAATAGAGTTTTCACTTATATTAAATTTAATTTTTTTTAATTTAAAATTTCTAGTCAAGATGTCAAAAAAACTACCTTTACTAAATTTCTTTTTAGTAAAAACAACTGGTGCCCTGATAATTAAATAATCTTTAAAATTATTTTTTATTTCATTTTCTATTCTACTTTTATTTTGTGCATAGATATTTTGAGGTTTTATTGCGTCTTCTTTATTTTGTAAAATATTTGGATAAACAAGACTTGTTGAAAAATATATAATTCTTTTGTGTTTACAATTTTTAAATAAATTTTTTTCAAAACTCAGTTTAGATAGTTTTTTTTTATAATTTTGTGGCATACTTAATAAAATAATTTTTTTATAATTATGATAATTTACTTTGCTTAAATATTTATGTGATATTAAATTTGAATTATTAAGTTCTTTAAATTTTGAAACTAAAAAACTATTTTTGCCAATGATTAAGGTACGGTTCATTTAAAAAAAGTTAGAAATTTTTTTTTATTTTTATTTTTTTCAAAATCATTAATGAAAGATTTTGGAACTATTCTTTTAGAATTTAATTTTATAATTTCAGAAGAGTAAGATTTAATATTTTTTTTAGTTATCTTAATATTTTCATATCTATTAAAAAAAGATGAACCAGGAAAATTAGTAAGTAAACATTTAACTCCTAGCGATGTTGCCTCTAAAATTACATTTGGCATTCCTTCATAATTTGATGTTAAGAGAACTGCTTGGGCATTATGAATATAGCTAGTTATGTTTGATTTGAAGCTCATTAATTTAACATTTTTCTTAAGTGACAGTTTTTTAATTAAATTATTTATTTTTTCTTTTTCAGAGCCATTACCAAATATTAATAATTTATTGTCTTTGTGTTTAAGGCTTTTGTAAAAAGCATGCAACATAAATGTATAATCTTTTTGTAACTCAAGTCTCCCAATTGCAATTAAATATTTTTTTTTAGAAAAACTACTTTTTGTATTATGTGGTAAATTTTTTTCAAATAAGTTATGAAGATATTTTAGTTTTTTTCTCTTAATTGAGAAATTTTTATTTAGATCTAATAATATT
>ERZ807291.8373-NODE-8373-length-11568-cov-5.338400_pt1 | contig 11568 bp, 10 predicted proteins | sample MGYA00521257_ERZ807291 | MGnify/ENA primary metagenome ERZ807291 (study PRJEB31413, sample SAMN03169783) | marine metagenome | biome: Marine; feature: Water; material: Subsurface seawater | place: North Sea | collected 2011-04-28 | depth 1 m m ...
GCACCAATGTAACACATTTTGGCTTACACCTATCTTAAACAGCGGCATTCTGGATTACGTAAAGTGAAACACTGAAGGTTTTTATTTTTTCTAAGAAACAACGTGTTATGTGTGCATGTGCCCCACGGAAAGTGGAGCAAGCATAGAATTTGGGGCGCACCAGGAGGACGGTGATAAATTAGTTTGGCATGCGTTTGATGATATGGTAGCTGGAGCAATTTATGTTAATAAAGTTCCAGCCACGAAAGTAACTGACTTAGCTCGAGTAGTTGATTATACTGCCAGTCATAAAGTATTTGGTATTAGACCTGGTAAAAAGTCACATGAAAAGATGATTAGCGAAGAAGATTCACTTTATCCTTATAAATTCAATGTTTATTTTAAATACTTCTTGTAATTAATAACTGGTCGAATGATAAAAAATGCATTAAAAATTGAATAAAGTAGAAGAAGGATTATTTTATAAGAGAGATAATAATGAAAATTGAAACACTACAAAAATGGATAGAAATAAATAAAAACAAAATTGGAAAGTTTTAAAATGCTACCGTACGGACGACAAAATATTAATCAGAATGATATTGATGCTGTTGTTAAAGTTTTACAATCAGATTTTTTAACACAAGGCCCAAAAGTCATAGAGTTTGAAGAAAATATTGCTAGTTATTGTGGTGTTAAATATGCAAAGACTGCTACTAATGGTACAGCGGCGCTACATTTGGCTTATTTAGCAATAGGTTTAAAAAAGAATGATATTGTTTGGACTAGTCCAAACACTTTTGTTGCAACGGCTAATGCGGCACTTTATTGTGGTGCAACAGTTGATTTTGTTGATATTGATATTGAAACTTATAATATATCAATCGAAGCATTAAGAGCAAAACTAGTCCAGGCAAAAAAAGAAAATAAATTACCTAAATTAGTTGTTCCAGTACATTTTGCAGGTCAAAGTTGTGAAATGAAAGACATTTGGGATTTATCAAAAGAATATGGATTTAAAGTGATAGAAGATGCTTCTCATGCTTTAGGTGGCGAATATTTAGATAAAAAAGTTGGTAATTGTGAGTATTCCCATATGGCAACTTTTAGTTTTCATCCAGTCAAAATGATCACTACTGGTGAAGGTGGTGCAATCACCACAAATGATAAAGACTTAGATGAAAAAATAAAATTGCTAAGAAGCCATGGCATTATTAAAAATAGTGAAATGTTGAAACACAAAACTGATGGAGATTGGTATTACGAACAACAGGATTTAGGTTTTAACTATCGATTAACAGATATTCAAGCAGCATTGGGAATTAGTCAATTAAAAAGATTAGATAGTTTTGTTGAAAAAAGAAGAGAAATTGCTAACAAATATATAAATGAATTAAAAAACGTTGGGTTACCACACCAACACTTAGATACAAACTCATCATGGCATTTATTTGTGATAAAAACTAAAGATAGAAAAGAGGTTTTTGAAAGGTTAAAAAATCAAGGAATTATGACACAAGTGCATTATATTCCTGTTACTAAACAACCTTTTTATAGCCATAAAAAATTAGAAAATAGTGAAAATTTTTATCAGCATTGTCTAAGTTTACCGATTTACGTTGATTTATTGAATGAAGAACAATTAAAAGTAATTAATAATTTATGAAAAACCTATTAGTAGTTGGCGGTGGAATTGTAGAAATAACAGCATCCTACTTTTTAAAGCAACCAAACATAATAGAGTGACTTTAATTAAAGCAGATAATGACCTGGGTAGATTGTTGAAAAGTGACCGTAATAAACTAATTTGACAAATAAAGATGTTAAAAGCCTAAAGAGGCTTAATTTTTATTATAAAAAAGAATACAAAAATGTCAGGAGAATTCAAGTTGTAAGTGCGACTCATAATCGGAATAAAGGGCAAGCTGTGATGGTGTATTTACTTTTTGTTCCGAAAGAATGAGTGACTCCATGTGACGCTATACACAACTCACCTATGAAAAACGATAACAGACCCAAGCATTATTGAAAGCAGTACATATTCAGACAGAAATAGCCGATATTTTATCGGTTAATAAGTCCACGATCAGTTGAGAAATTAAACCCAATACAGGTAACTGAGGTTATCGCCATAAACAAGCACATGAACATTGTTTACCGGGTCGTCAACATAAAGGAAAGGCTCATATAGTTACATCAACATGGTACTTAATTAAGAAAATGCTCTGTGAAGATTGGAGCCATGGGCAAACCTCAGGCATTTTGAAATGTGACTTCAACCTCTTCGTAAGCCCAGAGTGGATTTATCAAAACATTTATAAAAACAAAGTTAATGGTGTTTCACTACACCAGGATTTACGATTCAAGAAGAAACCTTAAAAGTGCTATGGCGTCTACTCTAAGTGCAGGTAAATACTGCATCAGTTTTCAATTGATGACCGCCCCATTATTGTTGAAACGCGTTCACGTTTTGGAGATTGGGAACTTGATATTGTGATTGGTCGGAATCACAAACAAGCGGTGGTCATAATTGTTGAACGTAAATCATGTTTAACGTGGACGAAGAAAGTACCCCATAAAACAGTGGAGAATGTCACAGATGCGATTATCGAATCACTTCACCCGTATAAATGACTTCACCCGTATAAATCACGGGCACATATACTGCACACTATGGCAGGATGGTTGTCCATCCGTTAATATAGGGCTCCAATAAGCCTGTGCAGGAGGCGATGAGAGAAATAATATGGGTTATCCCTCCAAGAGAAAAGCTGCAGTTTTACTAAAAATTTCGCCGCCGAATAACAGGCCAATCGCCCAGTTAGCAATTGAAAAAGTTTTCGCACAGGGCACCCTTTATAGGTGGCGGGCAACCGCTAGCCCCAGGTTTTTTATGGCTGAATTGTTGATGTCAGCTTATCAGGATATTAAAAATGAAAGATGTAAAAGAATGGTATGAAAATTCTTATAAAAATTCTGGCCTTAAAGCGCAAAGGCGCTACCCTAACGAAGAATTATTAAGATTTTTAGGTGTTAATTTTTTCCATAAAGATGTTACCAATAGAGAGAGTATTAAAATATTAGAGGTAGGTTGTGGTAGTTGCGCGAACATTTGGATGATTGCAAAAGAAGGTTTTGACAGTTACGGGCTAGATTTATCAGGTGAGTCTTTAAAATTAGGTAGAAAAATTTTAGATGATTGGCAAGTTGATGCAGAATTAAAGCAAGGTAGTTTTTTGGAGTTGCCTTATGAAGATAATGTATTTGATGTTGTTGTAGATGTTTTGTCAATGGCCTGCACTAACCATGAAAAATATTTACAAGGCATTGATGAGGTATACAGAGTTATTAAAAAAGGTGGCTTATTTTTTTCGTATACGCCTAGTCAAAATTCAGATTCTTTTATCAATTATAAGCCAGCAATAAAACTTGATCCATACACTTTGAACGGCCTTTATAGAGAAGATGGATTTGGTGCAGGAAACCACTATTCTTTTCATTTTTGGGATAAGGAAACGCTTCAAGAGACTTTAATAAACAAAGGATTTACAATAGAAGTTTTGGAGACGTTAACAAGAAGTTACAGAGACGGCGCAGAGGTTTTTGAGAGTTATTTATTTCATGCTAGAAAATAGAATATTTTATGAAATTTATTAAAAGAACTGATAATGAAAAATATTTTTTTGATTTCTGGAGCGACTATCAAAAGAGCAATATTACGGGTTTAAATTATGATGTTAATTTTATTGAATATTATTTAATTACAGAACAACAAAATTTAGTTAGTGATGAAAGTTTTGTTTATGTCAGTGAAGAGACACCACCTAAATGTCTAGGTATTTGTTTTCTTCCTATTTATCAGAAAAATAATGTTGTTTACTCTACATCTATCGCACCTTTAGCATCTAAGAAAAAATATTTAGATAGTTGTTTTGAATATATTAAGGAAATGGCTCTGAATTTTAAGATACAGAAGATAGAAATGAATATTGATATTATGTATTCCCAATATGGGAAATGGAAATATAATTATTTGAGAGATTATGACTTTATAGATTCAACAGTAAATGATAATATTTTTTTACTAAATAAAGATAAAAATGAGTTATTTTATGATTTAAACAGCTCGTCAAGAAGGATAATTAAAAAATTTATAAATTCAGATAAATACCAGTTTAACCTTTACAATAAAAATAATATTACTCCTGAGATATTTAATCAATATAAAAAATGCCATTATATTTGCTCAGGAAGGCAAACAAGGACAGATGATAGTTTTAATTTTATGTTAGAGCTAATTAAAAAGTCTAAATCAATGCTGTTAGAGCTAAATTTTGAAGGCAAAGGTATTGGCTACTTAGTTGTGTTTTTATCAGAAGAAAAGTATGTTTCTTTAGCCAGTATTGCTAATCTTCCAGAATATGAAATAAACATCCCTATTTATCGATTGCTTTATTGGAAAACAATTGAATTGTTTTGTGATGAATATGAGCTTTTATTTTATGGCTATCCTGCCGGGAATTCCTTGGTAGAAGGATTTAGAAGTTATATGGATAAAAAGCAATTAAAAATTGCAAAATTTAAACAGCATATGGGTGGAATAACCATTCCACACTTTAAAGGTGTTAAATATTTTGATAAAAATATAATGGTAGACGATATAGATGTTTTTAAAGAAAAAATAGAGAAGACATTATGATTAACATAACAAATGAAGATTTATCTTTTTTTAAAGAAAATGGCTACTTAATTGTTGATAATATTTTTTCTATGCAAGAGCTGGAAGACGTTAAGTGCGCTTTGCAAGAAATAATATTAATTTTGATCAAAAAAGCAATTAGAGATAATCTAGATAAAGAAGATATCTTAAAAAGATGTATCGGCTTTGAATTTTCAAAAGCACTCCAAGTGTTAGAAGAGATAAATCATGAATATATTTTAGAATTTTATAATTCTCTTTCTGTTACCAATAATCCATACATAGCAACTTTAGTTTACCATCCGAAAATATTAGAATATATTAATATTTTCCTTAATAAGTCTAACAAAAACCCATTATTTGTTACTTCCGGCTCAAGTGTTTTTGCAATGCCAAATGATGAATTATATACACCAAATAAATGGCATACAGATGTTTTTTACTCAATTAAAGATAGTGAGTATATTCAAATATGGGCCCCCATTATTGAAGATGTTAATAATGAATTAGGGGCTTTGCATATTATGCCAAAAAGTCATAAAAAACCATTCCAAGGCCAAATTAAAGACACTTCAAGAACGGACAGCAGTGTTCATAGATACATTGTTTCAGATTATTTATTGGGTGAATATGAAGATAAGATTGTTGAAATAAAATTAGGGCAAATAGTGTTTTTTGATAAACACTTAGTTCATCGCGGTGGGCATAACATCACTAACAGAGTTCGCTTGAGTTTAGTGGGTCTCTATCATTCAATGAGTAATTTAGAATTTACCCCTTATTCGTTTGGACATAAAAAATCATCAATGAGCGCTGATCAATATTTTGATGAAATTATGAAAAGTGAAATGGATGCTTAGAATTTTTAAATAGATTGTAAATCAGTCTTTGTACAAGAGCTTCGTATCTACAGATAAATCAGCTAATAATAGTGTGAATTTTTAATTGGCTAATCAATGAGATATCACAACATTGGCAAGTTACTGTGATTGACTCGTCTTTGCGGATTTCCACATTAATAAGAGTTTTTCTATGAGTCTGCCTCTATGTCTCGACCTATAATATCGATCTGTATTCCCACCTTTAACAGGGCTGATAGTTTGACTAACTGTCTGCAGTCTATAGCCGTTGCTGCTAAAACACATTCTGGGTTGTTTGAGGTATGTGTATCAGACAACGGATCTAGCGACGGTACAAGCTTCGTTGTAAAGAACTCACAATCCTTGATCCAGATAAACTATCATAGAAATGATACAAATTTAGGCATACCTAGGAATTTTATCAAGGTCGTCTCTTTGGCCAAAGGTGAGTTTGTTTGGTTGATTGGAGACGACGATCTTTTGCTGCCAGATACCTTTGATAGGTTAATACCGCTTCTTGAAAGAAAAAAAGGCATCGATTTTTTTTATCTTAATTCCTTTCATTTACATAAAACGTTTATAGATTCACAGCCCCACCCCTTTGATACAAAAAACCTTCCGTCCAAAATGGAGCCATTCTCTAAGAAGACTAATTCAGGTGAATTGCCATTTTTTGAGCTTATTGATCCAAAGGTTAGTTTTGACTTTTTAGGGGGGATGTTCTTATCAGCATTTAGGAAAGCAAATTGGGATGCTATGGTATGCATGCTTGACGACGACGCTATTCACTCTGATAAATTGTTTTCTCACTTTGATAACACTTTTCCACATATTAAGATTTGGGCTCACGCATTTGCTAATTCTTCTGCATATTTTAATGCGCCACCTATGAATGTGTGTATTACTGGAATTAGAGAATGGGCTCCCATGGAACCATTAGTTAGTAATATCCGTTTAGTAGAGGCGTTAGATATTTATCGATATAATGGCCTGCCACTCTGGCGGTATTTATATTGTAAAAATTTCGCATTACGGCACTACACGTCTGGCGTAATCAGTATGGTGATTGGAAAAGATCTATATAGCTTTAAGCTTAATCTCTTCAGACATTATCTCAAATGTTCATTTTATCCAAATGTTTATCTTTCTGCTTTTTCTTTATTGTATCGGAAGACTAAGCATCTAATATCTAAACTCTAAACTCTAAACTCTAAACTCTAAACTCTAAACTCTAAACTCTAAACAGGGCAATATATAATGGAAGAAATTAATAAATGTGAGGTTTGTAATAATACTAATATTGTACCAGTTCTAAATCTTGGGCTGCACCCTATGTGTGATGATTTAGTTCGGGTCGGTGACCCAAGGGTTTGCAAAGAATATCCTATTGAGATTCTTTATTGCAATGTGTGCAGAACCGGGCATCAGAAGTTTCAGGTTCCTAAGGAAGAATTGTTTCCAAAGTCTTACCATTATCGCTCTAGGTTTACCGCAGATGTTTTATCGGGAATGGAAGGTTTGGTTAGTTCCTGTGAACAGAACTTTGGCAATTTGAGTAGTAAGGTTATCCTGGATATTGGTTGTAATGATGGAAGTTTACTAGACTTTTTTAAAAGTAAGGGAGCTGTCACTGTTGGTATTGAGCCCACTGATGCGAGTTTAGATGCAGAAGCTAAAGGCCACCGTGTTTATCCAGATTATTTTTCTGAGTCACTGGCAAATACTTTTTTGGAAGAACATGGCCACCCAGACATCATAACATTTACTAACGTATTTGCGCATATTGAGAATCTTTCGGATGTCTTAAACGCGTTGGCTATTTTAAAAAATAGTGATACAAAGATTGTAATTGAAAATCATTATTTGGGCTCTGTTCTTGACGGTAATCAGTTTGATACGTTCTACCACGAACATCCCCGAACATATAGTTATACTTCATTTAAGTATATGGCTAAGACGTTGGGGATAGACCTCGAATCTGTTGAGTTTCCCTCTCGCTATGGAGGTAATATACGTGTTTTCATGGGATTGAATTCTAAAATCGATGGGCAAAAATTATTGGTTGAATTGGATGCTAAGGAAAGTCTATTTGAACAACAGTTTGACGAACTCAAAACCAACATTGAAAAATGGGCAGTATCCAAAGGGGCTTATATTAAAGCTACGGTTAATGAGTTTGGTAAAATTAAAGCTAAAGCTTTTCCCGGCCGATCAGCAATACTTGTTAAGATGCTCGGAATAGATGAACATATTATCTCAGCTGTTTACGAAAAATCAGGGTCGCTGAAGATTGGCCATTATGTGCCCGGTACCCGAATTCCAATAAAATCAGATGACGAATTACTAGCTAGTGGGAGTATTGATGAACCTCTATTAAACCTTGCTTGGCACATTAGCAAAGAGATTCGCGGATATTTGGTATCATCTAACTATACAGGTTCAATAACAGATATATTAGATGTTGATGATTTTAAGTGATTCGATTTTGATGTTTATAACGTTAAGTTAAATTTTTTTAAGATTAGTATAATGATAGAGCAAAAAAAAATAGTGGTATTTGGTGGCGGGCGCTGGGCGAGGGTATTATTAGGCGTATTTTTAAAGAATACGGAGTCGTCGACAGTCTATGTCGTACATACTAAACACTTTGTGGCGGAGATGCGGTTATGGGCTAAGAAGAAGGGCTTTGGAAATAGGGTGTTCATATCAGATGCTGAAGTTGATTTTCAAAGTGTTAAGTATATGGCAGCAGTCGTTGCAAACGCTGCTCCTGAGCATAAGATGACGGCCTCAAAAGCTATCGCTGCAAAAGTTCCTGTGTTAATTGAAAAACCAATGACCCCCTCATATGCTGACACAGCAGATCTATTTGCGGAGGCAACGCTCAACAATACGTTGTTATCAGGGTCATGGGTATTTTTATATGCAAGTTATCTCGATAACTTTATCAAATATGTTGAAAATATCGAAGATATACAGGAACTTTACTTTAATTGGTCTGATGAGATTGCCGAGTCACGATATGGTGAAGTCAAGAGTTTTGACGTTGCAACTCCTATTTTTAAGGACATTCTTCCTCATATAATGTCAATTTTATCTAAGATTTTAAATAGCCAGGTGTATGAGTTTAGGAGCTGTAATGTTAGCCGGGGTGGTTGTTGTTTAGAAGTTAAAGTTGTCATATCAGACGTAACATGCTTTTTAAAACTTGAAAGAAATTCTTCTAGTAGGCAGCGTCAGATTCAATTACTGGGAAAAAGAGATGTTCAATTAAATTTTTCGATTGAGCCAGGCGTGATTTATAACGACGGCGAAATTATAAATGCAGATAGTTGTTGGAACTTATCTCCGAGTCCTTTAGAGAAGATGGTCAAGGTGTTTTTGTCTGAGGTTGGTTCAACAGAAATTAATCAGGGGTGGGAAAGTCACCTAGCCTTACCTGTCAGTAAATTAATTGATCAAATCGAGACAGCATATGATATCTCTTTGGGTAGATGGTTGATAAAAAATCTCAACCAAAAAACGATCAGTATGGAAGATATGCATTACTTTGTATCAGAACTGGTAAGAGGAGTTAAAAAAGTTCCTCATTATATTAGTGATGAAACAATAATGCTCTATATAGCTGTTATTTATGGTGAGGGTTTTTTGAATACCTTTGATAATGCAAAAAAGGGCGGATTAGAAAATGATCTTTTAAAGTTCATTAGGAATCTAGATATTGTTGTTTAAATAATTTTATCTAACTTTTTTAATTAAGTAATTATTTAACAATAAAATATAACCTTACCGTCACATGAAGGAATTAAAATGGTTTTTAGCGAATTAAAGTTCTTTGAAGGGAAAAGAGTTTTTATAACGGGGCATACTGGGTTTAAGGGAACATGGTTGACCCAGATAATGGTCCAATCTGGAGCTATAGTCTGCGGTTACTCTCTTCCAGTTATTAACGATGAAAGCCATTTTAATGGTTTAAACCTGAAAGATGAAATTACACATATTGAGGGCGATATCTGTGATGAGGCTAATTTAACTGAAGCAATGAGATCTTTTAAGCCAGATATTGTCTTTCATTTGGCTGCTCAAGCACTTGTTAAGTTAGCTTATTCAGACCCTGTAATGACGTTCTCCACAAATGTTATGGGATCGCTTAACATTTTGCAAGCTGTCAAAAACTGTGCGTCTGTGCGAAGTATGGTTTATATTACATCAGATAAATGTTACGAAAATGTTGAATGGGAATGGGGGTATAGAGAAGTGGACCCTCTTGGTGGTCACGATCCATATAGTGCCTCTAAAGCTGCTGCCGAAATATTATTTAGTTCTTACACGCGTTCGTTCTATCATGAAAGGTCCAACTTTGGTGCAGCGTCAGTAAGAGCTGGCAATGTCATTGGTGGTGGTGATTATTCGTTAGACCGAATAGTGCCTGATTGTATTCGAGCAATCCGTCAAAATAATCCTATAGAATTGAGGAATCCTCAATCTACCAGACCATGGCAACATGTGTTGGAACCACTTTCAGGGTATATATTGCTCGCCCAAAAATTGTTTGAAGACCCAAAAAAATACTCCCATCCTTGGAACTTCGGGCCAGGATCTGAAGTGCCTAGAAGTGTTGGATATGTAGCACAAAAAATTGTTGATGTTTATGGACAGGGGTCTGTATCACTTGGGATAGTGCCATCAGATTTCCATGAAGCTAATCTACTTCAATTAAATTGTGATTTGGCTAATCATAAATTGGGCTGGAAACCTCGTTGGGGTGTAGAGAAAACTTTGATAACTACTGCTAACTGGTACTGTCTAGTTGACAGTGGTACCTCAATGGAAAAGGTCACAAATGCGCAGATAAATGACTACTTTGGAGAATCAAATGATTGAAGGTGTTTTTTTAATACCCCTAAAGCAAATTCATGATGAGCGAGGTAAAGTTATGCACATGTTGCGAGTAACAGATCCTCATTTTGACAAATTTGGAGAAATTTACTTTTCTTGTACATATCCAGGAGTAATCAAAGGTTGGCACAAACATAGTGACATGACGTTAAACTATGCTGCTATTTCAGGAGCTGTAAAAGTTGTTTTATTTGATGATCGTGAGTTGAGCAAAACGCGTGGTGAAGTGCAGGAAATATATTTAACACAAGAAAATTATTATTTGTTAGTTGTACCTCCATTGGTCTGGAATGGATTTAAAGCCATAGGAACAAAAGAGGTCATTATGGCTAATTGTGCCACAATTCCCCATAGTGGGGGTGAAATTGAAAGGCTAGCTCATGATGATCCTTATATTCCCTATGATTGGGGAATTGTCCACAGGTGAATAACAAAAATTGTGGTTTTAAATATGCCTAAGCAAAAAGTTTTGGTCACTGGGGGTACTGGTTATTTGGGGGCGCGAATTGGTGTTTCGCTAGCCGCGCATGGATATGATGTCTACCTAGGGTCACGTAGACCATTTTCTCTTGGAATTATTGAAGGATGCAGCCAGATAGTTACAAACTGGGAAGATCCTGAGTTGGCCTTTTGTGATGGTTATGATGTGATTATTCACGCTGCTGGAATGAACGCTCATGATTGCGTCCTGAATCCAAACCTGGCAATTGAATTTAACGGAAAGGCTACTGAACTTCTGGTTCAGAAAGCTGAGTTTTATGGATGTAAGTGGTTTATTTATCTTTCTACACTGCATGTATACAAAGCCCCTTTGGTTGGCACTTTCAGTGAAGATTCACCGACGTTAAACGATCATCCCTATGCAACGTCGCACCTTTATGGTGAAAAGGCTTTACTTAACACTCTAAAAAAATCTGTACTAAAAGGTTGTGTTTTGAGATTATCTAACTGTTTTGGCCCACCTGTAGCTAAGAGTGAAGAATGCTGGAGTTTAGTCTTAAACCAATTTGTCCAAGAGGCCTGTACAGAAAATACGATTACTATAAATAGTAATTATCTGTCAAAAAGAGATTTCCTCCCGATAACAACGTTAAATCACTCACCAGGTTCAGTGCATGTGTTGCACCGTCA
>ERZ807291.8408-NODE-8408-length-11530-cov-13.887843_pt1 | contig 11530 bp, 10 predicted proteins | sample MGYA00521257_ERZ807291 | MGnify/ENA primary metagenome ERZ807291 (study PRJEB31413, sample SAMN03169783) | marine metagenome | biome: Marine; feature: Water; material: Subsurface seawater | place: North Sea | collected 2011-04-28 | depth 1 m m ...
TTAAACTGGTTGAGCCCACCAGTGGTTCGATCAGATTTAAAAATAAGGAGGTTTCCAAAAGCGAAGATGAAATTAATTTTCGAAAATCCGTTCAAATGGTTTTCCAAGATCCTGCGGAATCTTTAAATTCCCGAATGACTGTTGGATCCATTATTGGTGAACCATTAGAAGTTCATAAAATCGGAGATAAAAGCGAGAGGCTTGGGCGGGTCGAACAATTACTCGAACAGGTGGGTTTGTCCAAAAGTGCGGCCAAGCGTTATCCTTTTGAATTTTCCGGGGGGCAGAGGCAAAGGATAGGCATTGCCCGTGCCTTGGCATTAAAGCCCGAACTTTTGGTGCTGGATGAGCCAGTCTCTGCTCTCGATGTGTCGGTCCAAAGCCAAGTTTTAAACTTGCTCATGGATTTACAGACTGAACTTCAGTTGACTTATCTTTTGATCGCCCATGACCTGGCAGTGGTTAAGCATGTTTCGGATATGATTGCGGTTATGTATCTTGGTAAAATTGTCGAGTTGGGCCCAGCTGAGGAATTATATTCGAACCCGGTACATGCTTATACCAAGGCCTTAATTTCTGCGATTCCCATCCCGGACCCAACCATTAAAAGAAAAAAAGTTATAATTCCTGGAGAAGTTCCCTCTCCCATCAATCCACCTGCGGGCTGTGCTTTCGGGCATCGTGTGGGTGCAAGTCGTTATAAAGAAAGTATTGGCAAAAATATGATTATGCGAAAAGTTGGTTACGATCATTGGGTATTTAACTGCCCCTGTTGCACTTAAAATTCTTTATATCTCTGAACGTTTTCCTTTAAAATTATAAAAAGCTTGCGAGAAATTCTCGCAGTCTCTTTTATGCAACCCTTCTCCTTATATTCTTACTATGCCCCTAAGAAGTTCTATAGCTAAAAAGTTTTTATCCGCACCACTTATCATTTTTCTGTTTGGTGTAATTTACCCTTTTATTATTTCTTTTGGCCAAAACCCATCTGACATGCCATTGAGGCAGGTCATTACAGAAGCCCAGACAAAGATTGGTCAGGGAGATTTTGCAGGTGCCTCTCCTCTACTTGATGAGCTTGAGCTTCGCTTTGAAGATGAAGAAGATCCTGAAGTTGAAAAAATTCTTCAACAATTCGGATTTGTTCGTGGGGTTGGATATCTCCAAAGTTTTGCACAAACGGGAAATCAGGATTTTCTAGGCAAGGCAGCTGATGCATTTGGCTTTTTTGCCGAGAAGTTCCCCGATGACACGAAGGCTGTCATGGCCTTGCAAAAACGCACTGATTGCCTTCGTGCACTCCATGATTGGAAGGAAGCTGCCCGTGTAATCGAACTTCTTTTGGATAAATCCAAGCCATACCGAAAGCAAATTGTGAAACGGAGTGAGTTGATGAATTTATTTTTCGGGCGTTCACAATGTTATCATATTGAACAAGACTGGGTGAAAGGAGAGCCTACCTTCAAAGAACTGCTTAAGTTTGCAGATTTGGCTAAGGACGAAGATCGTGCTGCCTATGCAGTCTCCTGTTTAACTGAAATGTTTGTCCAAACGAAACGGATTGATGAAGTGTTTCCTTTACTTCCACGTTTATCTGGTGATACACCGGCACGATATGATCTTCGGTTGAATGTTAATTTGATGCAGGGAGCGGCTCAATTGAAAGACAAGGAAAGACATGTAGAAGCATCTCTGCTTTATGCATTAACTATGACCACGGAAGAAATCGTGGCCTTTTATTCTGAAAGACAGAAGCAATTAAAAACTGAATTATCCCAATACGAACAAATTATTGCTTTACAAGGTGCTACCATGCCAAAGCGCCGATTGGAAATTCTCAAGGAAAAGTCAAATACCATTGCCATGAAACTGACCAGTGCTAAGGGTCAACTCAAACTGGCTCAGGATACTCCACCTTTTACCACTGTTTTGCGATGGAGAAAGGCTGACAATTTTCAATTAACCAAAAGGGATTGGGAATCATTTTGGGGTTTTTATTGGCTCTACAAGGATTTCCCTAAGCACGAAAATGTTGAAAACTTTCTTTATGCCGCTTTTGCTTCAGCAAACACAGTTAAGCATAGAGAAAAGTCGATTGAATTAGGGGAGGATTACCTCGCGAAAACTGAGTGGAAAAAATTTAGAGCGGATGTTACTTTTATCATGGCGAATGCCTACAGAAAGGAAGCGGATAATTTACAGGCAATTGCAACGAGTTTACAATCTGCAATGGGAACTGCAGAAAAAGACAGGGCTGAGAAGTCCAGGGTCAAATCTGTTGAATACTTTGAGAGATTTTTTGCACTGTGTAATGACTTTATCGAAGTAATGCCGGAGCACAAGTATGCGAAGGACTTTGTTGGCATGATGGGGTCGGTCTATTTTAAGCGCAGAAAGTTTGATGATTTGCTTGAAAAATTTGCTGGTTATGAAAATGGTGTGATGAACCCTTCGAAAGGGTATGTTAACCGAAAAGAGTTTACCAATAGCCCGGCTATGCCCACTGCTCATTATATGAGTGGTTTAGCACTTCTTGCAACTGGGCGTTTTGAAGAAGCAAAACCCCTATTAGGTGCAGTAGTCGGTGCAAATGTAGAAGGTCTTAAATTTGATAATCTAGACAACTACGATGACGATTCCCTGGGTTCAGACGAATAGTATGAGAAAGCTAAAAATAACTTTTTTATGTGCTGTAGTTTTCGCCTTTGCTTCCTGTGGCGGAGACGAAGAGCCCATCCAAGAGCTAAGCTCAGAATCAGTACCTGAGGAAACTAAACTACCTGACCCTGAGGTGGAGAAGGTTGAAGTTGAGGAAGCTGAGCCTGAGCCTGAAGAATTGCCTAATCCTAATGGGGTCTACCTCCCCAGTGGTGAGGAGAAAAATGGTAAACCTGTCTATACCAATGGGGAAGGTTTTTTTATGTGGTTTAATGGATCTTTATGGAAAATCTCTGACAAATCAGGTGGTGGAAAAACGATTTCATCTGGCAGAGAAACGATTAATGATAAGTGGAGCGATGGTGGTAAAACGCGCTTTTTTCCAGATGAAGAGTATTCAAAAGATGCACTTTTTAGGTTAGCGGTTGCATACCAAGGTTCGACAGATAATCCAAATGCTATCCGCTTGTTTGAGCAATTTGTAAAGGACTTCCCCGAAGACAAAATGGTAGCTGAAGCATGTCTTAGTCTGGGTGATCTAGCAATTAGTGATGTCAAACCCGATGAACAGCCTTCGTTTGCTCAAATTGAAACTGCTCGCAAAAATTATAATCTTGTCCGAGAAAAATCTCAGGAAATGAGACTTATTACAGATGCAACTTTTAATGAAGGCGGATTAATTGAACGGGTTGCTGAAAATCCAGAGGGAGTGGTCGAGCATTATCTCAGTTTCGATAAAAATAAAGATGAGGTTTTACAATCTACTGAGTTTTCCGCAATTGGTGTAAAATCGAGTAAGTCTTTCGCAGATTACGATTTAAATGAAGATAAAGTAATAGATTATGGCGAACTATTCGATGTGGCGACCGATGTCTTCTACACTGCCATGGATAAATTATACAGTGATTATTCCGAAAAGTTTGGAGGGACAGATGGGGCGAGAATTTCTGAAGCTACAGAAAAAATTGGATTTGCTAATGAAATGCAAGGCAGGCCATCGGACATGTTAAATTTATATTTCAAAGATATCCAAAAATACGGAAATGATCCAAGTAATGTTGGAGTTGATGGCATACTCAAGAAGTACACAGATAAATACGATGAATATGACAAGTTGTATGGCAGGACACTTGATTTACTCGAAAAGCTTCAAAATCCGGGTCTGTCAGTTACTTTTACTCATCGCGATCGCAAGGGAATTGAATCAACAATTTCTGGAACTGTTGAGGAAATAGTAAAAGACCGTAGAAAACTGCTGCCCTACCTCTCTTCCACTTTTAAGGGTATGGATCAGGCGATTTACAGTGAGGTGGTAAAGCTCAGGGCCGCAATATTCTCCAATCCCAAGTACGGTTCTAAATTTAAAGGTTTTCTCAAGAAATATAAGAATTTTCAAAAAGGTTTCCCCTCTGACTTATCACCTTCAGTTGCTTTTGCATCTTTGCTCGGTGAGGCAAAATCGAGTGGAAGTAAAACTTTGGAGTTAAGAATGAGAGCGATGCTCGACCGGGTCGGATCTAAAGCAGGAGGAAGTTATAATCCACAAAAAAGTGATTTTCCAGCCGCCAGTCCAGGAGTTCTCGTTTGGATGGCCAATAAATTGCTCGCACAAAATTCAACTGAAGATGCAGTTGCCGCGATGGAACGCCTTGTAAATGTGTATGGTGATACGGGCGGGGAATTTCTCTTTGATGCCTACTACGTGTTGGGACAGGCTAAGCAGAAAGAACGAAGCTATCAGTCTGCAGTATCCAATTACGAGTCTGCTCTAGCAAATTCATCCTGGCATGACGATTCTCATGATGCGCGAATTCGATTAGGCGAATCCCTATTCGAGGTAGGTCAATCAACTAAAGACTCTACTCTTTTTGAACGGGCAGTAACTTCATTTGAAGAAGTGCGAAGTGATTCTGACACGAGCTTAGAGCAAAGAGCTCAGTCATCCTACATGATGGGCGAGTGCAAACGAGCAGGTCGTGACTATGCAGGTGCTGCCTACTATTATTTGGATACTACCTTAAATTTCCCTAGTGCCACCAAATGGGCTTCAAAATCATTTGAACAAGCGATTCGTTGCTACGAGCAGAGCGGTCAATCAGATCAAATCACCAAGGTCGAAAAGCAATATGTAGATTGGCAAAGAAAATTTCTTAAATGAATAGGCAAATTTTAACATATATTTCGTTAGTGCTTTTGTTTTCCGGGCAGTTTTCACTGTTTTCTCAGGCCAACCAAGATTACTTCAAAATTCATTCTGGTGCCTTACCGGTTAAGATTTACGTAGGAAGTGCAGCAAAAGCGGGTAGTTTGCTTGGAGTGGATGGCCAAAAGGGTATTATTTATGCGCAAATGGATGGTGCTGGAAGGATGCAGCTTGAATTACGCGGATTAGAAAAGCAAAATGTTAAGGGATTCTCATTCTCATGGCCGGAGGATGCTATGAAAAACCTTAAAATGTTTTCCAATGAGCAATACAATCCCCAACTATTGGCATCTATCCGACCGACCATTTATAAAGTGCTTCTTTACCTAGAGATCCCTCAACAATACTTTGCGATTCATGATAGCTGTTTAATTTATGTTAAGGCATTGATCGCGATGGAGCAGTACAACGAAGCATTTTATCTATTATCCAGACTTAATTTAAATAAATTGGACGGCTTTGGGTATAGGGATTTTTCTGAAGCATCACTCGAACTTGCAGGCAAGATGATTCAGGCAAATCCAAAGTCTGCTAAAATTGCACGTGCTCTTCTTCAAAAAGTTACCATTCGTAACAACAGCGCTGACCATGCATCTTATTTGAAATTAGCCGATTCATTAAGGCAGAAAGGTCTCTACAATGAGGCAATCTCTGAATATGCAAGACTTGGACCAATCGTGCAAAAATCAATGGGTAGTCCCTATGCAAAAATTATCGAGATTTGGCCTATTTATTGTTATTTAAAATTGTATGAGAATTATGCTAAGGCTGCACTAAAGGATCCCCGATACAAAGAGCCCGCGGGAAAGATTTTCAATACAGCAATGCAGATGGTAAAAAAATTGGACGAAAAACCTCCTGCTCGGCAAACAAATGAATATTCATTATACAAGCTCATACGTGCATTAATGCGCGTACAGTATGCCCGTCAGTATGAAGCCGGGGGAAATGAATTGAAAGCAGCTGATTATTACAGGCAATCTGTCCTTGAGGTGACTGAAGGGATTGTCAGTGCACGGGTTGGATTAGATTGGCTTCCAGAGTCTCTTCTTATGGCGGGAGATGCGTATGAAAAATTAAGTTTAAATGAAGCGGCGAAAAATGTTTATAAACAAGTATCTATTTTTTATGAGGGTTCCAAATGGGCTGCAGAAAGTAAAAAAAGATTGGATTTACTACCCGCATCTTAATTTAATCCTATTCTTGACCCTTTAATCCTTACAAGTAATTCTAAGACATATTAATCAAACAAAATTATGAAATTAGGCTTCACCCGTACATTCAGCATAATCGGAATAATCTTCACTAGTTTATCTCCAAGCTTCTTCGCAAACGTTGTCCATGCACAGCAAAAAGGTTTTGGATCTGCCCTTGTGGATAACCTTGGCCCTTTTCTTGTTCCCTTCATTATTTTGATTCTGGCAGGCTTTACTTTGATAATTTATAATGGTATTGCCGTTCGAAAAAAGGCTTTTATCAAACCTGATGTTGTGGAGCCCATCATGCAGGAGTTACAGAACTTGAATGTTGAGGGTGCTATGGCGCTTTGTGAGCAATATAAACTTCCTGTCACTTCTGTTTTAAAGGGTGGACTTGCCCGGATTCAAGACGATGAACTTGATATCGAATCAATTGAAAAAGGATTAGAGGAAACTTCAGGTCTCGAATTGGCAAAGCCTTTCACTTGGATAAACTTGTTAAATACTGTCGGATCAATTGCTCCAATGGTCGGACTGCTAGGGACTGTTACCGGTATGATTGGAGCTTTCCAGGTTCTGCAAAGCTCAGGTATGGGGGGAGAGTCCAGTCAAAAAATGGCCGGAAATATCGGTAGTGCATTATGGACAACAGCAGCTGGACTGGTTGTTGCAATCCCAACTCTTATTTCTTACTTCATATACAAAACAAAATTTGGCACGATTGTCGCAGAAGTTAATCGAGTGGCCGGAGAAATGGTTTTCACCCTCGTGCGTGCTGCCCGTGGCGGATTTGCTGCAGAGGGTGAAGAAGCTGGAGGTGAAGAATATTACGAGGAAGCTCCGCAGGAGGTTGCTGACCCAGGTGCACCTCCAATGCCTCCTGCCTAAAACTTATTATTTAGATATTACTTTCAATTAAATGAGTGGATACAAACCGCCTGAGTCTAACGACTCTCCCGATTTAACTCCAATGATTGATGTGGTATTTCTACTGATTGTGTTTTTCATGGTCGTTGCCCAGAGAATGTCTGAGCAGTACATTGAATTATCTGCATTACCTGTGGCTGGAAATTCAAGCGTGAAGGAGCAGCCACCACCCCGTACTATCATCAGTATTGATGATACACCAGAAGGGCAGAAGTTCTATTGGGGTGAAGCAGAAATTGATTTTACTCAAATCGGAATAGCAGTCAAAAAACATCCTGATTGGAAAGTTTTCTTACGTGTTCATCCAAAAGTTACTCATGCGGTTGTAAAAGATGTGATGAAGGAGGTGGGAAACGCGGGGCAAGCCGATATCATCTTCGGAACTTGGCAGGTAGGTACATAATTTCATGGATGCATTAAAGAAAATTTTAAGTGATGAAGATGAAGTTGATCTAACTCCAATGATTGATGTTACCTTTCTATTGCTGATTTACTTCATGGTCACCACAATGCTCAAGCAACCGGAAGCTGAGTTATCCATTCAGTTGCCCGGCAAGCCCCAGAGCAGTGACATTACACCCATGGACATGCTTAATGTTAAAATCGGAGATCAGGGAGAGGTTTACCTGAACGGATCCGAGATTGAGGATGGATTAGATTTTGATATGCCGGATTTGGTTTCTAATTTAAAAGTACAAAAAGGAATGCGTGATCAATTAATCAGTTCAGGCGCTAAAACCAAAGCTGAAGCCGAATTAAAAGTGCAGATCGAATCCTCGGGAATCGCTGAACACCAGTCTGCGGTCAGTGTTTTAAATGCCTGTTCAGAAGCTGGGGTTAATAAGGTCACATTTTCATTCTGAGTATCTTTTACTCTTAAATTATTTATGAACAAGGTGGTCTGTAAATTTCTTCATACCCGAATGAGGGTAAATGATCTTGAAAAAGCAGTTTCCTTTTATGAAAGAGTCTTTGCACTCGAGGTTACGCGCCGCCATGAATCGCCTAGGGGCTCAAAGCTGGTGTTTTTGTCTGTTCCAAATAGCCAGGAGGAAATTGAGCTTACTTATTTTCCAAGTTCTGGTCCGGTTGTCGTGCAGGAGGACTTGATGCATCTCGCTTTCGAAGTTGAAAGCATGAACGATTTTGCCCGACATTTAAAAACGGTTGGATATGAATTTAGTGACGGGCCCACACAAAGTTCTTCCGGTTCAGTATTTGCTTTTGTGGATGCCCCGGACGGGTATGAAATCGAGATCATAGAAAAGCCTAAAAACCTTTAATATTTTTCCTCACTGAATCTTATGCTTTAAGCGAGATTCCCTTCATTCACTGGAAGCATTGAACTGTTTTAATGGAAACTAAAATATTTTCTACCTATTAGTATATTTATAAAATTCTCCATTTCATGAACTTATTTCTTGCTGAAATATTCTAGGTGTTAAATGATTTTCAACATGATCACTTTTTCGAGATTTATTCTTTTTAAAATATTAATTGCGACGGTTGCGTTAATTTTTTCTGGTTGTCAGCACATCGTTGGGGATTCACGCACGAGTGCTCAAAAGAAAGTTGATGGAATTTCTTTATTCGATGGTTCTGGATTAGATAATTGGGAGCTGACTGATTATGTCGGAAAGGGAGATGTTAAAATAGATAAGAATGGCAGTCTTATATTGGAAATGGGATCAGATCTTACTGGAATTCATTGGAAAAACAAAAAAATCCTCCCCAAAATTAATTATGAGATTAGCCTCGAAGCACGTCGTACACTTGGGAGTGACTTTTTTTGTGGACTAACATTTCCCTTTAACGAATCTCATGCAACCTTGATTCTCGGAGGGTGGGGAGGTGCATTAATCGGGATTTCCAGCATCGATGGTTACGACGCATCAGAAAATGAAACCGGTGATGCATATATTTTTGAAGAAAACCAGTGGTACAAAATTAAGTTAAAGGTCTCCCCCGAAAACTTGTCCGTTTGGATAGATCAGGATAAAGTCATTGATTGTGATCTTGAAGGCAGAGAGGTCGGCATGCGTTTTGGCGAGATAGAAATGTCGATTCCGTTGGGAATATGTTCCTATGCAACCTCCAGTGAAATTAGAAATATTAAGCTAATTGAGTTGGAGTAGAGTCTTTTACGGATTGCCTAATATTCATTTTTTAACTAATAAAATGATCATGTATACCTCAAAAATTATTGCGATTCTATCATTCACGTTTTCTTTCTCCTTCATGCTTTTCGCTCAGGATAAGGCACCTCAGTCAGAACTTGAACTTGTAAAGGTTGCCTCACTCAACACCATCGAGGCAAATAAAGAATTTCAGAAAAATGTTCAATTAGTTCAGCAACAAAGAACTCTGGCTGTGCAAATTTTAAGTAAACTTGAGAAAACACAAGACAAAGATGAGCATGATAAGCTTCAAGCCCAACTTGATGCCTTACAAAAGAAATTGAATGATAATAATCAATTAATGTTCAAAACATATGGTTTTACTTTGAATCGTAATTATGTGTTAACGGTCGAAAAAGCACATGTTCACATGTGGGTGACCAAAGAAGAAGCTAAAGCGATCAAATCTAAAGGAAGTACAGATGCTCCAAAAGCAGAACCCGCCAAAGGGTTGCGCTCTCTCTTCAAGGGAAATAAAAAGTAATACTTTATTTAGAAGTAACCTTTCTTCCTGAAATCAGTCAGGAAGGTTGCTCCCGTAACCTTAATTGGCCACAGGCGGCATCTATATCATGTCCTTTTTCCATTCGTAAGGTCACTCTGGGTGCATTCTCTCTCTCCACTTGTTCTCGAAATGCAATGATTTTGGGCAGTTCTGGTCTCTCCCAGTTCAGCCCGTCGACCTGATTGTAGGGGATAAGATTAACCTTTGCGTTTAAGCGCCGGGCATGTTTCGCAACCAGGCTTGCCTGATGGAGGTCGTCATTCACTCCCTTTATGAGAATATATTCTAGAGTGATCATTTTCTTTCGTTCCAGAATGAATTTTTCACACGCATCTAATAGTTCTGCTATCGGGTAGCGTTTATTGATTGGCATGATTTGCTCGCGTGTCTTGTCATCGCCACCATGCAGGGAAATAGCCAAACGAATTTGTGCTGGGTATTTTGCTAGTTCTAGGATCTTAGGAACTAATCCACTGGTTGACAGGGTTATGTGGCGTGCTCCAATTCCTAATCCCTTCGGGGATAGTATTATATCAAGAGCTGGGAGTAGCGCTGGTAAGTTTGCTAATGGCTCCCCCATTCCCATGAAAACCAGGTTGTCTATTCTTTTACCAGCTTTATTTCGGGCTAGAATAACCTGACCTAAAATTTCTCCGGTGGATAAATTTCTTTTCAATCCATCCAACCCACTGGCGCAAAACTTACAGCCAAGAGCACAACCAACCTGTGTGGAAACACAAAGGGTTAAGCGAGAAGCTCGGACTCCCTTGGTTCCTTCAGTAGCAGGTATGAGTACGCTTTCAATAAATTGTTGATCTCTTAACTTCCACAGAAATTTTTGTGTTGTGTCGGAGGAGCCCTGTGCTTTTGAAATCTCCATGGGTTGGAGATCGTATTTTTCCGTTAATTCCTGCCTTAATCCTCCCGGAAGATTGGTCATATCCATAAACGCAAGGATTCCCTTTTCAAATATCCATTCTCTTATTTGCTCAACCCTGTAGGATGGTAGTCCTTCGAGTTGCCAATTAGTATAGGGGGTATCTATAAGCAGGGGATTAACTGAATTCAAATGCATACCCTGTTTCTGCCCTAAAAAGGCAGCCGCCACAAGTTAAACCAAGTGAGATAACCCCCAAAGGAGTTTTTTATGCAATCACTTGGTGGATTGGATCAGCACCTTCTACTCCAACCAGGCTTTTATCAAGACCACCATGGAAGTACGAAAGGTTATTAGGATCCAAGCCCAGCTGATTTAAAATGGTTGCATGTAACCTGCGGACATGAAAGCGATCCTTAACCGCTTGGCTGCCTAGTTCGTCGGTTTCTCCTACACTCACTCCACCCTTAATTCCGCCACCTGCCATCCACATGGTGAATCCCCAGGAGTTATGATCTCGTCCGGTTCCTTCTCTATATTCAGCCGTGGGTTGACGGCCAAATTCACCGCCCCATACCACAAGGGTTTCGTCGAGCAGTCCGCGTTGTTTTAAGTCTTTAAGTAAACCGGCAATCGGTTTGTCGGTATTTCCGGCATGGTAGGAATGATTTTTGACCAAGTCCCCATGGGCATCCCAATTGTTGTCATTATGGTGACCTCCGGAATAAATTTGGATAAAGCGTACCCCTCGTTCAACCAGCCTTCTCGCAAGGAGACATTTTCTCCCAAAGTCCTCGGTGTTGGAACCGTCCATACCGTATAGATCTTTAATGTGGCCGGGTTCTTTGTCCACATCGACTGCCTCTGGAGCAGATGCCTGCATTTTATAAGCAAGTTCGTAGGATGCCACCCGAGCGGCTAAATTTGTATTGTCGTATCGTTCGGAGAGATGGCCTTCATTCATCGTCCGCAAATGGTCCAGCA
>ERZ807291.8414-NODE-8414-length-11523-cov-10.322637_pt1 | contig 11523 bp, 4 predicted proteins | sample MGYA00521257_ERZ807291 | MGnify/ENA primary metagenome ERZ807291 (study PRJEB31413, sample SAMN03169783) | marine metagenome | biome: Marine; feature: Water; material: Subsurface seawater | place: North Sea | collected 2011-04-28 | depth 1 m m ...
CAAGTGTTACTATGTCTGACACTGCACCTGCGGAACCCAGCGATGGTGACATGTGGTATGATACTACTGAAATGAATCTGTTTGTATATTATGCAGATGATACAAGTTCGCAGTGGGTACAAGTTGCTACAAGTGCATCTCTGGCTGCTAACCCTCCGGCAGATCCTATAACAATCACTGATGTAACTCCTACTAATTTTGATGGTGCAGCAGGTACTTCATTTACTGTAACTGGCACTGGATTTACTGCTAATACTACAGCAGTGTTCACTGGGACAAACGGAGCAGAATATGCAACCGGTTCAGTTTCATATTTGAGTAGTACTGGCCTTGCGATAAGTAATTTAAACAATTTACCGGTTGACAACGAACCTTATAGAGTTAAACTAACTGAAAGCGGAACAAGTATTTCTAGTGCACAAACGATTGATGCTGGGTCTGTTCCTTCCTTTACCACTCCGTCGGGACTATTAGTCGCTACGACTCAATGGGATGAAGCAATTGATACAGCAGTTGTTGCTAGCGATGCAGACGGCGCCATTACCGGCTACACAGTTTCAGCTGGTTCGTTACCTACGGGGGTAGAATTAAATGCTACTACTGGCGCTATTACAGGCACTTCAGTAGCACAAGCAACTACTACGCATACATTTGAAATTGAGGCAACAGACGAAACTGGAAATACTAATTCCAGACAATATGATATTCAGATTCAGAATGCGGCGCCTGTTTGGAGTAGCCCTGCGGAGGGTGGCACTGAAGAAACAGGTCAAAATAGTGCAGCTTCTATTACATTAAATGCCTCAGACCCAGAGGGTGAAGCAATAAGCTATACTGCCTCTTCGCTGCCTACGGGACTTTCAATAACCGGAAATACTATTTCTGGCACACCTACAGTGGTGGCAAATACTAGCGTGGCTGTTACTGCTTCTGATGGGTTTGCGTCTAGTGTTCGGAACTTTTTTATTAACGTCCTTATACTACCTTTATACGACTTCACTTCGCATACTTTTACTCATGCAGGGGGGTCGAGCCGTACTCCAGCGGGCTCCTCTAGCTTTATAAATAGTGTATCTTCCGAATCTTGGTACGACAGCCAGTATTATTCAGTCTCAGATGGAAAACAACGACTTACTGTTCCTTATACTGGTACTTTTCAATTCGAACTCCTTGGGGCGCAAGGTGGCGCATCTGGCAGTAATCGTGGCGGCTACGGGGCCCGTCTTGTGGCGAGTATACCGCTAACACAGGGCGATGTACTAGAGTTTTTAATAGGACATCACGGTGGTGTATCTCCCAGAAGCAGCGGCGGTAATTCAGGCTCTGGAGGTGGCGCTTCTTTTGTACGCAACGTCACAACCGATGCCCTTCTTATGGTGTCAGGTGCTGGAGGCGGTGCGTCAGGTCCGTGGTCTGGTTACACTTACACCAACGAACTAGGTGTCGATGCCAGCCTTACTACTACCGCCAACCCCCCATCTGCACCTTCTGGAGCAAGGCCTAGCCCTGTTTCAGGGCCTGTTGGTGGTATAAACAGACCCCTTGGGGCTGGGCCTGGTGCAGGTTGGAGCTCTGACGGTTCTTCTGAAGGCGCCACTAACGGTGCCGGGCCTGGAGTTTCGTTACAGGGAAGTGCCTATGGCGGCACTGGTGGTGATGGCTCGGTTGACGGAGGTTTTGGCGGTGGTGGTGGTGGCCGTAATGTCATTGGTGGCGGCGGTGGCGGCTATCAAGGCGGATCGTGTGCGGCAGACCAAGGTAACTCTGCTGCTGGCGGTGGGGGTTCCTCATACAGCTTGCACAGCTTAACTACCGTTGATCACCATACAGATTTAAACGGTTCATTTACTTTAACAGCTACTTAATCATCAACGCAAATGCTAGGACTTTGTGGGGCCTTCACTTCTGTCGTTACAGCCCTAGTCCCTGTACAAATATAGCAGCCAACTTAACACTTTCTAATAAATACTGTTAACGAAATAGAAAGATATTTAAGATGACAGTAAACTTTCCGGATAGTCCAACTAATGCACAAACATTTACTGCAGGTGGCAAAGTCTTTGTATATGATAATACAAAAGGAATATGGAAATTACAATCAGGCACTACTGTAACTGATGTTAGTGGATTAACCGATACTACAAACTTACTAAGCAGTAGTGCAACAATTTATGCATTAGCTGAAAGTATACCATCTTCGTCTGTTGAAGGTGAACTGGTATTTGCACAAGATACGCAAGAACTGTTTATCTGGGATGGCAGCGAATGGCTTGCCGTATCATCATCCGGCGGCGGCGGTGGAGGCGGAACAACAACTTATGCTGATATGGCAGCACTTATTGCAGCTACAGGCATGAGTGACGGAGATCAGGCATTTGTACTAGCTAATAATAACTTGTATATCTACAAAACAAATGGCTGGTTTAAAATTGCAACAGTTGAAAACCTACAGCCCGGAAGTATTAGTGGAGTAAGTTCGAGTTACACTCTGGAAACTGATGGAACACCAACTGTAATTACTGCAACTGCAACAGATCCAGAAGGCTTTCCTCTTACTTGGAGTTATGCAGTTACCGCTGGGTCTCTTGGTAGCACAGCCGCAGTATCTCAAACAGACAATGTGTTTACTATCACACCAAGCACAGATGAGGCTAATGCCGGAGAATTTAGTATTACGTTTAGTGTTACTGATGGAGCCACTGCAGCAGTTAACGCAGTTAGTTCTTTTACTCTCACATTTGCGCAAAACTTTGGCATTACGGTTCAAGATAACTATCAAATTGTTTCGACTTCTTATAGTGGGACTGGAGATTCACGGACCCTGAGTTCTTTTACAACCCCGGATTATATTTATATATGGAGTAATGGAAATGGATTCAATAACTATAAAATGTATAGAGCTTCGTTAGATCAGAAGGGTGATATTTCTGGCTCATTCTCTCAGATTACCGGCTCTATGACCTGGTGGAAACAGAGCTCTAATACTGAATATTGTAAAGTTGTGTTTTACAATGACGGGAATAATGCATGGATTATGCATCAAAATGCGGGGGATGGTTTTAAAGAGTGGAAAAAATATTCTTTTTCTACGCCCTACGATTTAACTACCGGTACCTATCTATCTAGTAGTGTAACTTTAACCCAAGGGGATCCTTATACAGCATTAGGGTTTAGAGATAATGGAAATTTATTCTTCGATGGTAAATTTACCGACGGTGTTGCAAAATATACACTGTCTATTCCTTACGATTTAACTACAGCTACAGAGGTGCAAATCGATAATGGGGTAGACGGAGGAACATACAGTGCTTCAATGATTAGTTCCGACGGCCTTACTTTAATTTCTAATTCTAATACTGAGATCATTCAAAGATCGATGTCTGTGGCATTTGATTTAACCACCTTGGGCACCGCATCTACAGTCGCTGTGACTAATTCCGGCGAATATGCTTCGAGCTTCAACTCGAGAGGAGATAGGTTATATCGTACTAGATGGGACGGATCGTCGCCGGTTTGGATTGACAGGCTTCCTGGACCTTTTAGTATAAATGGTCAGCAGCCGTCTAAAAGTCTTTCTCATTCTTCTGGCACTGTAAGAGCCGGAACAATAAGTTCCGATGGTACAAAATTATATACAACAGAATATTCTTCTGGAACAACTCGTCAGTGGGAGTTGTCAACTCCGTATGACTTAGATTCGGCAACTTATGTAAATCAAAAATCTTCTATAACAGCCAATGTATGGCATACACAATTAAAAAATGACGGAAGTGTACTGTATACGTCTGACAACAGCGGGCGACTAAAATCTTTCTCATTATCGACGCCGTATGATATTACTACTCTTAATACTTCCCCGACAGCAAATATTTCTATGCCTTCATCTACGGAATACCTATACGGAACCTTTTGCTTTACTCCCACCGGAGATCGTTTAATAATAGCAAGTTATGACAGTGGTAGATTATATCAATACGCAATGGTTTCGCCTTACGATATCAGTGATATGACACTCCAGGGGTATTGGTCACCTGGTAATAATATTACCCCAGTATCTCCAAGATTTAATGCAACGGGCGAAAAACTTTTGGTACATGATATATCACCTATTATAATACATGAATTTGATTTGGCTACACCTTATGATATTTTAGCAAACAATCCAGTTGCAAATGGGAATATGTTCGACTTGAGATCAATAGATACATCAGGCAGTACCTTTACCGTTGAGTATCAACCTAGCGGAGATCAGTTTTTTGTTTGGGGATATAATACAGGGTTTGTTTATTCAGTTGATAATACCGACTGGCAAAATTATCAATAAAGATACAGTATATAATATAGGTGCATAACAAACCGATTCGCTAATAAATACATATGTAAATAAAGGTTTTTATAATGGCGATTAATTTTCCAGCAAGTCCAGCAGATGGCGACGAGTATGATAACGATGGCACACTGTATCGTTATGATGCTACAAAAAGTGTCTGGCGTGCTGTTGCTAGTATTACCAATGCAGTATCATTAAATATTCCAGATGATATCAATGATTTAACGGACACAGACGGATTGCTAGGCGGAATTACTGTTTACGCAGCAATTACAGATTTGCCTAATACTGCACCTGCTGGTAGACTTGCATTTGTGTCGGGTGAAAAGAAACTATACTTGAATGATGGAACGGTTTGGAATTTAATAGAATCTACAAATACTGCACCAGTTATTACAGGCGCACCTGATCCTACATACGCATTAGCAACTGACGGAACGCCAACTGTGATCACACTATTAGCAAATGATCCTGAAGGTTTGCCTATTACGTATACATATAATACAACCGATATCGGAACGATTGCTACTGTAAGTCAAAATGAAAATGTATTTACTGTTACTCCTAGTACAAATATCGCCGACGCAGGAACATTTAGCATTACATTTACAGTCAACGATGGAGTTAACGCAACAGATTCAGTCAGCAGTTTTACTCTTAAGTTTTTAACATATCAACTTTGGAATGTAGGCGAAACCGCAGCAACACTCACAACAGTTAGTACAAGTAATCTTAAAAACTCTACTCCTAACGTTAGAGGATTTCATTTTAACACCGACGGCGATAAAGTATATTATACAGAGTATACAAACAATAGCATATATGCACACACTGTGTCAACCCCATTTGATAGCAGTACTATAGACAGTAATACAAGAACTAGTTTTACTTGGACGCACACTAGCACACTGTCGGGATACAATATTAACATAGCGTGGCATCCAGAAGGCGAAGCAGTGTACGTTGCTGAACAAAACTCAGACAGTCTTATACTACACAAATATACAGCAAGTACTGCTTGGGATATCAGTAGTTTAAGTTTCGACAGTTCGAGTGCAACCATAACACTTCCAAACAGTGGTTGGGCAAAAGCAATATCATATTCTAACAATGGCGACTATGTATTCGTTGGGCAGCAAGGAACAAGTATTACTCGCTACTTGACATCAAGTCCGTTTAATGTTACACTATCGAATCCAGTAACTGTAAACAATTTAGATTTATTAAGTGATGGAAACAGTTTTGCTGCAAGAAACGTAAACTATGTTTCACCAAACGGCTACTACATGCTTGCATCGGGTAGCAGTAGTATACAACTGTACAAGCTCACAAGTCAATATGATTTATCCACAGTAGAAGAAGTAGGATCAGTGTTTAATCACGGCATATCTCAAACCTTTTCTGCTTATGCTAGTGCAAATGGACAAAACTTATATGTAGTAAACCAGTCTCCTGTTAGTTTCCCTGTTAGACGTATTAGTATGAATCCATAATAAATACACTATAACGCAAAGGTTAAAAAATGGCTACTATTGGTTTCCCCGCAAATCCGTCAGACGGTGATCAGTTCACATCGGGCACTACAGTTTATGTATACGATGGTACTAAAAATGTATGGAAAAGGGCAAGCGGTGTTCCTAGTGGAGCAACTGTTCCTAGTTCGATCAACGATCTCGGTGATGTAAACTTAGCAGTTGATCCTGAAACAGCAACACTGGACGTAGATGCACAAAATAACAATTGGTTATGGTCATGGGATAAAAGTGACCTTCCGTTTGCAAGAACAAGTTCGACAAATAGTACACATACAACAATACCAATTTATAAACAAAGTACATATCAAATTAATAACTTTGCAAACACACTGCACAGCGGTACAAGTGAAACTCGCAGTTTTAGACTAAAATGGCTTAAAGGCGCAGGCAATGACAATCTGATTGATTGGCCAACAATAACAGAAGTAAATTACAGTAACCCTAATATCAATGAAGGTAACACAATACTAGTTGAAAGACACGACTTTACTGTGCCTTCGACTATCACTTTGCCAACACTGACACCGCCAACTGTAACATATGATGTTGATGTTATTAATGCAGGTGTATATACTTTTAGCGGAGTAGCGATCGGTAACAATCCAGACATTGGGCCATTGTATCGTGGCGGAACATATACATTTAATATTTCGGCTGCAGGACAGCCATTTTACTTTACAACTGACAACGGAGTTGGATTTTCAATAGGACAGTATATAGGCGAATATACCAGTGGCGTATCCGGATCAAGAACTGAGACTGGCACAATTACGTTTACTGTACCCAATGATGCTCCCAATGAGTTGTACTACCAAAGTGCAAACTTTCAGGATATGCGTGGGTCAATTGAAGTTAGAGATTTAGCTGTAGAAACTGACGCAGATGGCAACTACGTAATATACGGACAGCATGAAAAAGAAGGCTACGAACAAGCATTTGAAATCTTAGACTTACCTGGGCTAACAAGTCAGATGTGCTTAGTATATGATGCAGTTACTAGCAAATGGCGTTTACAGGACTTGGCAACTTATGCTGAAAAAACAATAAGTTTTCAAACAAAGATTAAAGAAATAACAGGCACAACAAGTTTAGTAAATGCAGACGGTACTAGTTTTGTTGCTAGTGTTGAAATTTATAGTACAAGTGCACTATTACCTTCCCTTAACAATGTTGAAGGTGATCTTGCATTTATACAAGATACACAAGAATTAAAAGTATGGAGATCTGTAAATGGCTGGAATGTTGTTGTAGGTGGTGCAGGCACTAGTATCGCAGCGCCAACTATTGCTTCAGTTGATCCAGTTAGTTATAACGGCGATGAAAATTCAACATTTACAATAACAGGTACAAATTTTACTCTTGGTTCTGTAGTAACATTCATTACCAGCGGAGGTGCAGAGTATAATGCATCAACAACAAGTGTAGTAAGTGGTACCACAATAAACTGTACTACGCCCAGAGACTTTACTGAACAAGACAGTGACCTAAGTATAAGAATTACTAATCTTAAAGGTGAAATAGTAGGACTTGCTAATGTAATACAAACTGGCGGAGCACCTGTATGGACAACACCTAGCGGAACACTGTATGAAAATGCATGGGCAGATGATGTTGCAATTGGTGATAATAGTTATAGAAATAATATGACATTCGATGAAACTATCGTAGCTACTGATCCAGAAGGACAAGCAGTTTCTTACAGTATACAAAGTGGAAGTTTGCCTCCAGAAACGAGCTTAGATCCAGCAACTGGTGCAATAACAGGCGGACCCACAGGCGACATTGGTGGCGACGTAACATACAGTTTTGTTGCAGCCGCTGAAGATACAGCAAGCAATATAGTTACTAGACCTTTTAACATTATTGTGAAAAACATAGGTAGTCCGTTGTATTCATTCTCAGACGCAACATTTACAAATGGCGGTGTTGTAGGATTTGAACCAGCAATATACAATGACATTGCAACAAACATAACCGGAACATATAACAATTCGATGATCAATGAGCCCGTCAACTTTTCTTTTAGTAGCGGATTTATCAGATGGAGAATACCAGATGATGGCACATATAGAATTACAGTAATCGGTGCTGCTGGTGCAGGCGATAATCAATACAGTGGAGGCATCGGCGCATATAACAGAGGACAGTTTAGTCTTTCGGCCGGCGAATATTTACACATGTTAATAGGACAACAAGGTACGTCTGATATAAGCGCAAACAATGGGTCCGGTGGCGGCGGTGCAACATTTGTTACACTGGAAGATTCTGAAAATCCAAATGACCGTGCATTTGTGACCCCATTAATTGTTGCTGGCGGTGGCGGAGGCGCTGGCAGAGACGGCACTTATACACACGGCAATGGTGGTAGTGCATCAGGAAATACATCGACTATTCCAGACAACGGTTCAAACGGCGATTATACTCCAAGTTATGGTGAAGGATATACAGATAGTTTTCAACAAGATGGTAAAAGTTACGCAGGCGCTTCATCCGGCACTGGCGGCTTCGGCGGCGGCGGCCCGAATGCCATTCACGTAGGCGGTGGCGGCGGCGGCTACCGAGGTGGCACTGGCGGAACACTTGGCGACCAGAACGTTGTTAATGGCACACCGTCATCGGGCGGTCTATCATTTAACAGTGGCTCATCGCAAGTAAACACTACTGCAGTTTCAACTGAACTTCACGGAAAGATAACTATAGAAAAAATTGCTTAATAAATACTATATAACAAAAAGGTTTTTATAATGGCAATTAGCTTTCCTGCAAACCCGATCAATGGACAGCGATATCAAGCAGCTGGCAGAACATATGTATATAACACATCTGGCGACTTATGGCGTGACGATACTGTTGTTGGCACTGGTACTAATGCAGCGGGTATAACTGCTTATTCTACAATTGATGATTTGCCGCTAACAAACGTGGCAGACGGATCACAAGCACTGATCTTAGCAACCAATCGATTGTATATTTGGAATAATACTGGTTGGTATCAAATAGCATTAATCAACGCTACACCAAATATTACTAGTGTCGAAGATCAAGACAGTAATACTACTCCGTTTGTACTTAACACAACCGCTGCACCTACTGTTATTACTGTTACTGCAACAGATCCAGAAGGCATTCCATTAACATATGATTTCACTACATCGGGCATGGCAAACACTGCAACTGTAACTCGCAATGACAATGTGTTTACAGTTACTCCTAGTGAACAAGTTCAAGATGAAGGCACGTTTGATATCACTTTCACAGCAAGCGATGGGGTAAATGTAGCAAGTTCAATTGCAACGTTTACATTATCATTTGCAGTTAAGGTAACGGACAGCAGGTATACAACTGCACTAATAACTGCTGGCGAATCCTCTGGTGATAATACAACAATTGTAGATAGTTCTACTAGCTCACATACATTAACTACAGCAGGCACTACATACTTAACAAGTTTAAGTCCATATAGACACGGTGGATATAGTGTAAAATTCAATAATAATGCTTATCTAAGTCTTACAAACGCAACTTGGTTTGACCCAACGAGTTCCGACTTTACTATTGAATGTTTCTTTAATTCTACAGCTACTTCCAATCAAGGATTGATAAGCAAAAGAACAGGTGAAGGTGCTACTAATACAGATTTTGCGACTTATCTTTGGGGCGACGGCAAAATTAAGTTATGGGCATCCGATGGATCTGCGTACATTGTAACTGAGCTGACTACCGCAGGTACATACAATGACGGCGAATGGCATCACGTTGCTTTCGTAAGAAACGGTGGGACTATACACATTTATGTAGATGGTGTATCTGACGCTAGTGTTTCTATAACTGGTAACATGCCCAGCACATCGAAAACATTTAATATTGGAACAGATCATAGTACAAATGCTACATTTGTAGGTAACATCGCTGATGTTCGTATTAATGACAGCACAGCCGTTTACACTTCCAACTTTACACCGCCTGCAGAAAGACTTACAGCGGTTGCAGGTACAGTATTGCTCACATGTCATCTTCCATACATTGCGGACAGTTCTTCGAGCGGTCATAGTATTTCAATCGACGGCAATATATCTACAGAGCCATTTGCACCTTACGACAATGTCAGTTATTCTGCTATTAACCATAGCGGCTCTGCATATTTCGATGGCGGCACTTCTAGAATACAAGTAAACAGTTCAACAGACTTTGCGCTTGGAACAGGCGATTTTACTATAGAAGGTTGGTATAATATACCAGCACATAGTTCCGGAGATAATTATTTGTTTGATATAGGATCAAACAATTTATATTTACATATCTCTAGTAACTTGCTTGCATACCACAATGGCACTGCTCATACAAGTACAGATACATTTGTAGATATTGCACCGTTGAATAGTTGGAATCATATTGCAGTAGTACGCAACAGCGGAATAACAAATGTTTATGTAAACGGAAAAACAGTTGACGGATTAGATAACTTAACAGATACAACCGATTGGGCCAGTAGTGCTACTGTAACACTAATGGATTACGGACCTGGTAGTGCAGGAGTTGAAACATCTGGCTATGTGTCAGATTTTAGAATCACAACTTCTGCAGTATATACTGCAGAGTTCACTCCATCAACAATTCCAGTAGGAGGTAACGCAGATGCCGTATTGTATCTGAGAACAAACACTGCAAATGTAATTGACAAAAGTCAGACATTTAAAGTAGAGATTTCAAACGACGCTGTGTCATCTGGTGCGGTGACTAATTTTGCTGAAAACAGTATTGCATTCGACGGCACTGACGATTCAATTGATCTTCTTGCAGGACTTGGCACTGAATTTGGAACCTTAGACTTTACTATTGAGTTTTGGATTAATGCTACTGCTATGGACAACGATCCTTGGATGTTCGATATAACCAATGGAACTCGTAATGCAAGTGATATCGGCTGGTATTGTAGATTACAATCCAGTGGAAGATTTGTGTTTGGCTGGGGCGACAACAGTTCGTCACAATATATAGAATCATCCAGCGGCACAGCAATAACCACTGCATCATGGAATCATATAGCATGTATTCGTCGCAGTGGGCAATTATACATCTACGTTAATGGTGCAGAAAGTACTGGTATACGTGCCGGTTCAGAATTAGAACATGATTTCCAAACAGATATGAATATAGGTAAAAACAAAGCTTCTGCGTCAAATAATTTAAATGGTTACATTGACGATTTTAGAATCACAAAAGGCCTCGCAAGATATACTGGAGCATTTACTCCGCCAACTGAAAGTTTAGAAGGATAATACATGGCAATTACATTTCCAACTGATCCAACCAATGGACAAGAATTTACAGCCAACGGCATAGTATATGTATATGATGCAACTGCAGGTCTTTGGGATATTAACGCATCGTCGAGTTCAACAGGTACATCCGGAATTCCAGTTAGTGATAATCCTCCGACTAATCCAGCGGAAGGTGATCAGTGGTTTAGCAGCGAGTTATTAGAAACATTCATATACTACGTAGACGACAACGGGTCGTACTGGGTTAAAAGCAATCCGAGCAGCGCAGTTGAAGATATAGATGTTCCTACAGATATTAACGATCTGACAGACACTAGTGGTGTTATACCGTCGGATGTTAGTGACTTGACAGATACTGGCGGTATACTTGGAGCCG
>ERZ807291.8415-NODE-8415-length-11523-cov-2.858214_pt1 | contig 11523 bp, 7 predicted proteins | sample MGYA00521257_ERZ807291 | MGnify/ENA primary metagenome ERZ807291 (study PRJEB31413, sample SAMN03169783) | marine metagenome | biome: Marine; feature: Water; material: Subsurface seawater | place: North Sea | collected 2011-04-28 | depth 1 m m ...
CGCTGACCGTTACCGATGCCAACGTGTTGCTGGGCAAAGTGCAGGCGGATTTCTTCCCGGCTGTATTCGGACCACATTCAGATTTACCGCTGGACAGAGAGGTTGTTCGCGAGCGGTTCGAGGCGCTGGCCAAAGAAATCGCGGCTGAGCTCGATGAACCTGTACGCAGTGTTGAGGCGCTCGCCGAAGGCTTTCTGCGGATTGCCGTTGAGAATATGGCCAATGCCATCAAGAAAATCTCCGTCCAGCGCGGCTATGACGTAACCGGTTATACCCTAAATAGCTTTGGCGGTGCAGGCGGGCAGCACGCCTGTCAGGTCGCGGACGTTCTGGGGATGCGGCAGGTGTTTTTGCATCCGTTCGCGGGGGTTTTGTCAGCCTTTGGCATGGGGCTGGCTGATGTTCGCGCGTCCGCTCAGTATCAGTTTGACCAGCCGCTTTCCGCCTATTTCGACGCTCTCCCGGTCTTTGAGAAACTCACCGATCAAGTTACCCGCGATATTGAAGCGCAGGGCATCCCGCGCGATCAGATCCAGGCATTGTGCCGCCTGCATATCCGCACCAGCGGCTCGCAACAAAGCTTACCGCTGGCTCTGGCTGAGCCGGAGCAGGTCGTCGAAGACTTCATCGCCGCCCACCTGCAACGCTTCGGCTTCCAACCCGATACCCGTGACCTGCTCATCGAAATGCTGGAGGTTGAGGGGATTGGTGAAACCGGTCAGGCCGCAGAACTGGCTTTCGAGGCAAAAACCGGTGATGCAAGGATCAGCGAGGCCTCCATCCACCTTGCCGGGGAGGATTGCACGATGCCGGTTTACGACCGTGACCGGCTGCAAAAAGGCCAGCGGATCGACGGGCCCATCCTGATCATCGAAGCCACAGGGACAACCATGGTTGAACCGGGGTGGCAGGCGGAATGCTTGAGCAACGGCAACCTGTTGCTCCGCCGCACACAGGCACTGGTCCACGACGACGCCATTGGCACGCGGGTCGATCCGATCATGCTGGAAGTGTTCAACAATCAGTTCATGTCGATCGCCGAGCAGATGGGCGCGACGCTGGAGAATACGGCCTACTCGGTTAACATCAAGGAGCGGCTGGATTTCTCCTGCGCGCTGTTCGACGCGCGCGGTGATCTGGTCGCCAACGCGCCGCACGTACCGGTGCATCTGGGATCGATGAGTGAAAGCGTTAAGCTGATCTTACGGGGCAATCGAGGGGACATCCGGCCTGGCGATGTGTTCATGCTGAACAATCCCTTCAATGGTGGAACCCACTTGCCCGATGTCACCGTCATTACCCCGGTTTTTGACGCGGCTGGCCAGAGCATTGTTGCGACCGTGGCGAGCCGGGGGCACCACGCAGATATTGGCGGACGCACGCCCGGCTCTGCGCCGCCTGACAGCCGTCACATCACAGAGGAAGGCGTGGTAATTGACAATTTTCGGCTTGTAGCTCAGGGAGTTTTGCAGGAAGAAGCCGCCCGAGCCTTACTGCTGTCCGGTGCCTATCCATGCCGCGATGTCGATCAGAACATGGCTGATCTTGCCGCTCAGATTGCAGCCAACAACACCGGTGAACAGGGTTTGACCGCGTTGATCGAGACCTATGGTCTGGACACGGTGCACGCCTATATGGACCATGTAAAAGATAACGCGGAGGAAAGCGTTCGCCGGGTTATTGACGTACTCAGCGATGCGCATTTTTCCCAGGTTTTGGACAGCGGCGCACACATCGACGTGGCCATCACCGTGGACCGGGTTCAGCGCAAGGCGCGGATCGATTTCACGGGGACCTCAGCGCAGGATGAATTCAATTATAACGCGCCTTCAGCCGTCTGTCGGGCGGTTGTGCTCTATGTTTTCCGAACCATGGTGGGCAAGAACATTCCCATGAACGAGGGCTGCCTGAAACCGCTTGAGCTGGTGGTGCCCGAGGGGTCGATGATCAATCCACGCTTTCCCGCCGCTGTCATCTCCGGAAACACAGAAGTCAGTCAGGCTATCGCGGAAGCTCTCTATGGCGCTTTGCAGGTTATGGCGGGCTCACAAGGGACCATGAATAACTTTGTCTACGGCAATGAGCGCTTGCAAAACTATGAGACAATCTGCGGCGGAACCGGCGCAGGACCGGATTTTGACGGGGCCTCTGCTGTCCACAGTCATATGACCAACACTCGAATGACCGATCCCGAAGTCCTGGAACGGCGGTTTCCCGTCCGGGTCGAAGCATTTTCGATCCGGCGAGGCTCGGGCGGACCCGGGCGTCATCACGGCGGCAATGGCATCGTCCGGCAGTTGCGGTTTCTTGAAGATATGACGGTGACAGTCCTCACCTCGAACCGCATTCGACAACCTCACGGAGCGCAGGGTGGTCTGCCGGGGCAAAGCGGTATCAACACGGTTTTACGCGCAGACGGGCAAGAAGAGCAGCTTTCGGGTAACGACCGGGCAGAGTTGCGGACAGGGGACGCGTTCCTCATGAAAACGCCCGGCGGCGGTGGATATGGGCTTGCTGGCGATGATTAAGGTCATGCGATCCTTTTCAGGAACTCTCGTTTAACGGGCGGCGATTCAGTACCATTTCGCGTTTCAACGTGAAGTAAACTTGGTTGGATCGTTAAGCTTGTTCGCTTTGGCTGATGGCGGTGGGAGCGGGAAACTATCCCAAACAGCACGGTTGAGTGTGCGGATTTTGAACAAAAACGACCAAAAAGACCGCGCCCTTACTAGAATTTCACAAAATTGGAACCCGACGAGCCATGCTTAGCCCGGGGGAAAGGGACGAGCCATGCTTAGCCCGTGGGAAAGGTAAGAGAATCTGCTGTGCCGGTCCCCCTTGGCGAGTTGGCGCAAGCCTGCCTAAGCTCTTGCTACCAGACGCGTTCGGTCGGTAAAGCGAAGGGTAGGGCTGTTTTTGAAGGAGCTCGCACCACGTTAATCTGACGGTATGTTCGAACCGCAAGGGAGGAGATTTGCATGATTATTGGCGTTCCACGCGAGACAGCATCGGGTGAAAGGCGCGTCGCACTGACCCCCGATGTGATCACCAAGATGGAAAAGCTGGGTCACACCATGCTGGTTGAGCCCGGCGCAGGCACAGAAGCCGGGCTGCCCGATGCGGTCTATGCAGAAGCCGGCGCAAGCCTTGCCACTGACGCTGCGGAAGTATGGGCCAAAGCGGATGTGATCGCTAAAGTGCGCCCGCCGGAAACAGACGAGCTGTCCCAGCTGTCTGATACGCAGACGCTGATTTCTTTTTTCTATCCCGGACAGAGCCAAGACCTGCTCGACCAGGCCAAATCAACCGGCTGTTCCGTAATTGCCATGGATATGGTCCCTCGGATTTCCCGCGCCCAAAAAATGGACGCGCTGTCATCGATGGCGAATGTTGCGGGTTATCGCTCGGTCATCGAGGCTGGGAACAACTTTGGCCGGTTCTTTACCGGTCAGATCACAGCTGCTGGCAAGATCCCTCCGGCCAAGGTGCTGGTCATCGGCGCCGGTGTTGCCGGTCTGGCGGCTATCGGGACCGCGCAGTCGCTGGGTGCCATTGTGCGGGCCTTCGATGTCCGCCCGGAAGTGGCTGAGCAGATCGAGAGCATGGGCGCCGAGTTCCTGTTCCTTGATTTTGATGATGCCGCAGACGGTGCTGCCACGGGTGGCTACGCCGCGCCGTCCTCGCCGGAATTCCGCGAAAAGCAACTCGCCCTGTTCCGCGAGCAGGCGCCGGATATTGATATCGTCATCACCACCGCGCTCATCCCGGGCCGCGACGCACCCAAGCTTTGGCTGGCCGACATGGTCGAAGCGATGAAGTCCGGTTCAGTGATTGTCGATCTCGCTGCAGAGCGGGGTGGAAACTGTGATCTGACGGTGCCCGACGAAAAGATCGTGACTGAAAACGGCGTCACAGTGATTGGCTACACAGACTTCCCCAGCCGCATGGCGCGCCAATCCTCGACGCTCTATGCCAACAATGTTGTCAACTTCCTCACCGACCTGACGCCCGAGAAAGACGGGGTGCTGGTGCACAACATGGAAGACGACGTCATTCGTGGGGCGACCGTGGCCCACGGCGGCGAGATCACTTTCCCGCCGCCACCGCCTAAGGTGCAGGCCATCGCGGCGAAAGCCGCGCCCGCTGCTCCGGAAAAGACAGCCGAAGAGCGCGCTGCCGAAGAAGCCGCTGCGGCCCGCCGTGCCGGGGTGCAGCAAATCGGACTTATCGGCATCGGCTCAATTGCACTGCTGGCACTGGGGCTGGTCGCGCCAGCGTCGTTCCTGCAGCACTTCGTGGTTTTCGTACTGGCGTGCTTTGTCGGGTTCCAGGTGATCTGGAACGTCAGTCACGCCTTGCACACGCCCTTGATGGCCGTAACCAATGCGATTTCCGGTATCATCATCATTGGCGCCTTGTTGCAGATTGGGACCGGCAATTGGCTGGTCTGGGTATTGGCAGCGATATCCGTGCTGATTGCCACCATCAACATCGTCGGCGGGTTCATGGTGACCCGGCGGATGTTAGCAATGTTCCAGAAATCCTGAATGTAGAGTGGAGGCTTTAGACATGTCCATGGGACTTCAAACCACCGCCTATATCGTGGCGATTATTCTGTTCATCCTGTCGCTGGGCGGCCTGTCCAACCAGGAAAGCGCCAAGCGCGCGGTCTGGTATGGCATCTTTGGTATGGCGTTGGCCGTGATCGCGACGCTCGCGGGACCGGCGATGAACCTGTCGTGGGTTCTGGTGCCGCTCCTGCTTGTCGGCGCGGTTATCGGTGCGGTTGTCGGGCAACGGGTTGAGATGACGGGCATGCCACAGCTCGTGGCGGCTCTGCACTCCTTTGTCGGCTTGGCGGCTGTTTTCATCGGCTTTAACTCTGATTTCGTCGGTACGCATGATCTGACGCGGGCTGAAGTGGTCATCCACGAGATCGAGATCTTCCTTGGCGTTTTCATTGGTGCGGTAACCTTCACCGGCTCGATCATCGCTTACGGCAAACTCGCAGGTTCAATTGATGGCAAGGCGCTTGTCATTCCCGGCCGGCACCTCTTCAACGGTGCGATTATCCTCGCCTCATTGGTGTTGCTGGTCCTGTACATGAACCATGCGGGCAGCTGGACGCTGTGGGTGATGGCGGTGCTGGCATTTGTATTTGGCATACATATGGTGATGGCTATTGGTGGTGCGGATATGCCAGTGGTTATTTCAATGCTGAACAGCTACTCCGGCTGGGCGGCGGCGGCGACCGGGTTCCTGTTGGGGAACGACCTGCTGATTGTGACTGGCGCACTGGTTGGCTCCAGCGGTGCGATCCTGTCCTACATCATGTGCAAGGCCATGAACCGCTCCTTCATCTCGGTGATTTTGGGCGGCTTTGGGAATGGCGGCGGCGCACAGATGGAAATCGAGGGCGAACAAGTCGCTATCGAGGTTGGCGGCGTGGCTGAGGCTCTGGCTGAGGCAAAGTCGGTCGTCATCGTTCCGGGCTACGGTATGGCCGTGGCTCAGGCTCAGCAATCGGTTTCCGAACTGACCCGCCGCATGCGCTCCCAGGGCAAGAATGTTCGCTTCGCCATTCACCCCGTCGCAGGACGCTTGCCCGGCCATATGAACGTGCTGCTGGCCGAAGCCAAAGTACCCTATGACATCGTGCTTGAAATGGACGAGATCAACGACGATCTGTCCAACACGGATGTTGTAATTGTCGTTGGCTCCAACGACATCGTAAACCCAGCAGCCCAGGACGACCCCAACTCACCGATTGCTGGGATGCCGGTGCTCGAAGTCTGGAAGGCGGATCAAGTATTCGTGCTGAAGCGCGGTGCAGGGACAGGCTATTCGGGTATCGAAAACCCGCTGTTTTTCAAGGAAAACACCCGCATGTTCTACGGCGATGCAAAAGCCTCTTTTGACGCGTTGCTGGGTCATTTCAAAGCATCCTGACCGGTGGCTTGGGCAGAACGGTAAAGAGATCGGGGGAGAGGCAGTTCCAGTCTCTTCCCCTGCTTCAACAAAACAGCGGAAACCACACGCGCCTCTTCGTGATTCATGATCACAGGCCCGTTGCTTATGGATGCTACCCCCGCTTCATGCTTCGCGCCCGAGACTCCGCGGAATTTTGCCGGAAAACGGCACTCGCATTACAGCGCATTTCCTAAAACAGGGCCGCAAACCAGGTGTTGTAACTTGCTGGACGGGCAGAATTGCTACTGTTCACAGTAAAAATATATCCGATAAAACAAAAAACATCATATATCTTGTGTCTGGGCGCATGCTGGTTTTAAGGTGCGCACCGAGCGGGAACGCACGTGCGCGATTTGCGAAGGCGAAGTGGGTGCTGCGGGTGAGTTTTTTGGGCAGATCAAGCTGCGATCAGGCAGGAAAGGAAGGGATGTGATTGAACCGTTGCGCGTGGGCCTGATTGGTTGCGGTCGGATCTCCGATATTTACATCCAGAATTGTCAGTCCTTTCCTGAAATCGAGCTGGTCGCCTGTGCCAGTCTTGATCTGGCAGAGAGCCAAGCCAAAGCGGCGGAGCACGGGGTTCCCAAGGCCTGTGGTCCGCAAGACATCTTTGACGACGCGAGCATCGAAGCGGTGCTCAATCTCACCATTCCCGCCGCCCATGCTGAAATCACCCTCTCTGCGCTTAACGCTGGAAAGCATGTCTATTCCGAAAAGCCCTTTGCAACCACGTTGGCCGACGGTCAGGCAATCCTTGATCAGGCTGTGACCAAAGGGCTGTTAGTGGGCAATGCGCCGGATACCTTCCTGGGTGGACGCTGGCAGACCTGTCGCGAGATGATTGATCAGGGCGTTATCGGTAAGCCTATTGGCGTGCAGGTCTTTGTGGGCACCCATGGCGTGGAACGCCATAACCCCAACCCAGACTTTTACTACCAGACCGGCGGGGGTCCGCTGCTGGATTTGGGGCCCTATTATCTGACCGCCCTGGTATTCCTGCTCGGCCCTCTTAGCCGCGTATCTGGTCTGGCGCGGCGAACCTTTGACCGGCGGCAAATCGAAAATGGTCCGCGCAAGGGTGAATGGATGCCCGTGGAAGTCGATACGCACGTCATCAGCCAACTGGAGTTTGACGCTGGCAGCATCGGTTCAATGACGATGAGCTTTGATGTCTGGGACAGCGAAACACCACGGGTTGAGATCTATGGCGAAGAGGGAACCCTGTGCATCCCTGATCCGGATCCGGTTTTTGGCGCCAATATCTTTGGCGGTGAGGTCTGGTATCGTCAGCGCGCCTCCAGCCGATGGAGCCACCAGCCCCGACCCCAAGGGCGTGACGATTGGCTAGTTGCTGAGAATGCCTTTGGCTTCAATCAAAATTCGAGGGGCGTAGGCCTGTTGGATTTGGCCTACGCCGTCCGCGAAAGCCGTGCACCTCGTGCGGATAGTGGACTGGCACAGCACGTTCTGGAAGCCATGTTGACCATCCTGGATTCGGCCCAAACGGGTGGCTCGATGCTGCCGCTGGACACACGCTGCACGCGCCCAGAACCCCTGCCGCGAACCTTTTCACAGAGACCCCTGCCATGACCCTTCACGCCATCAACATCGGACGGCCCTTCTTTGAAATCACGCTGATCGAGGGTGAAGACACTTTTGAAGTCGGTGGCAGCGCCATTGTTCTGAACCTGTCACAAAGCCCCCTGAAGCTTGAGGCGCAGCAGCTGGCGTCACTCCAATCCGGCATTGTTCGATCCGCCACCTTGCACGAGGTCAACTGGGCGGTGGTGATCGAGGGGTTTGAGGACTACGAGGACGAAGCCGCCTTTTGCGCTGAGGTGCGCCGGACCTGGCCTTCTGCCTTTGATATGCGCGGCGAAGAACGCCTGCGCGGGGTGGAGCACTACATGTCCCCCAAAGTTCGGATCGGCGAGGTTGCCTTGAGCCTTTACCACTCCGCATCTGTACCGCTGAACGTCGGCCTGCACCGCGACCATCCGTTCTGCCCGGTTCCAGGGTTCCGTGAAGTCCACACGCAACTTGTCGGTTTCGGCAAAATGCAGCAGTGCCGGGAGCGGGACCTGTCCACGCTGTATCTTGAAGAATATCTCGCGCCAGGGACCACGCATCGGCCCATGTATGACGCGGCGGGAAACTACCCTTGGCACCAGTTCGAAACCATCACACCGAGCATCTTCATGGCCGTCGAATTGTTGCCAGCAGAGGCCTTGCACCTGTTGGAGGATGTGAATTGATGTCGTCTTTGCTGCCCGCCGGTTTTGCCGATATGGCCCGGTTTCCGGCTCTGTCACGTCGGCTGCGACTGGGCGTGGTTGGTGGAGGACGGATTGCCGGCACGCAGGCCATCGCCGCTCGGCTTTCAGACCACTGGGACGTGGTCGCAGGCGCGCTGTCTTCCCGACCCGAGGACGCCCGGGAACGGGCAGCGGCCTTCTTCATCGATCCCCAGCGCTCCTATGCCAGCTTCGAAGCCATGGCGCACGCCGAAGCGGCGCCCGATGATGGGGTTGATGCGGTCATGATCACCACGCCTAACCACCTGCATTTCGCGGCCGTTGAGGCTTTTTTAAAGGCCGGAATTCCGGTGCTCTGCGACAAACCACTGACCAATGAGCTCGACGAAGCCCGCGGATTGGTGGCGTTGGCGGAGCAGACCGGAGAGGTCTTTGGCGTGTCCTACGTCATGTCCTGCTATCCTATGGTCCGGCAGGCGCAGGCCTTGGTGCGCGCGGGCGAAGTTGGTGTGATCAATCAGATCCATGTGGAGTTCATGCAGGATTGGATGGTGCCTGAAACCGCTGGTCAGGCCCCGCATGAGCAATGGAGGTTGGACCCGAAGCGCTCTGGAGCGACCTCGACCGTTGGCGACATCGGCACCCACGCCGCGCATCTTGCCCAGTTCGTTTCCGGCCTGACTCTCACCGACCTACGCGCAGATTTTCACGTCTGCGGACATCCCAAAACCCTCGAAGACACGGCCTTCATGATGACGCGCTATCAGGGAGAGGTGCCGGGAACGCTGCTGGCTACCCGCCTCGCGCCGGGTAACCGAGGGGGGTTACGCGTGCGGATATTCGGGTCTGAAGGCGGGATAGAATGGGACATGGAGAACGCCGAGCGGCTTAAACTCGCGCGCTTTGGTCACCCAGACCAGATCTTCACGCGCGGGCAGGGCCACGGCATTACGGCGGCGGTCGAGCGCTTTACGCGGACAGGTCGTGGGTTTCCGGAAGGCCTGATCGAAGCCTGGGCCAATCTTTACACCGAGTTCGCCATGGCCGTCGCGCTCCGCCAGGACGGCCTTGAAAGACCCCAGGGCTGGTTAGGCCTGCCAGAGGTTCGTGACGGTGCAGCAGGGGTTGCTTTTGTCGATGCAGCGGTGCGTTCGAGCGTCAGCGGCGCATGGGTCGAGGTCGAGACTGTCGCGTGATCTATGAGGATCTGCCGTTAAGGTCCAGCAACTCTTCGAACAAGCCTGAGTGATCCCGGTTGCCGCCACCCATGTGCTCGACATAGCGCTGATACCGGCCTTCGAGGATACTGACCAAAGGCAGGGTTAGGCCTAGCTCTTGTGCGGCTGCGAGCACGTTGCGCATGTCTTTGAGTTGAATGGCTGACGGCCCGCCAGGGACAAAATCGCGTCGGGCCATACGACTGCCGTGTTGTTGCAGGATCGTGCTGTCGGCAAAGCCCCCGCGCAAGGCTTCTCGCATGGCGTCGGTATCCACACCTCCGGCCTCCAGAAACATCTGGGCTTCAGCCACAGCAGCGATTGTGATGCCAACAATGGCTTGGTTGGCCAACTTGCACATTTGGCCTGCGCCGCTGGGGCCTACGTGGACCGGCTGCCCCATGGTGCTTAGAATGGACTTGGCTTGGGCGAACGTATCGGGATCTCCGCCGATCATGATGGCGAGCGTCCCGGCCTCTGCTCCCTTGGTGCCGCCAGAAACAGGTGCGTCGAGGAACCTGACATCGTACTCGGCCAGACGGGCCGCCGCGGCTTTGGCCTCATCCGCGCGCGTGCTGGACATATCCACCCAGATTGCGCCGGGCTTGAGGAAGGGTAGGCTGTTCTCAATCAGCGGGCTCAAAACTGTGCCGTCGGTCACGATCGAGATGATCATATCCGCCTGTCCCGTGGCATCGGTGGCCGAGCCGGCGAGTTCTACCCCGAAGCCGGTGAGGCCCTTGGCTTTATGGGCTGTGCGGTTCCAGGCCACCACGCGATATCCGGCCTGCGCCAGATTGCGTGCCATGGGAAAACCCATCAACCCTGTTCCTAGAAAAGCGATTGTCCCCGTCATCTTCGCTGTCTCTTTCGCATGCCTGTTTTTGTCCGTGGTGGCAGTATGCCAGCAGCGGACCCGTCTCGCAAAGGCTCGTCAGAAGGTGAGTGGTTAGAGGCTACCGTCTTTCATCGCTTCGAGCGTATGCACCAGACCCTTGTGAATGTGCTCCCGCAGTGCAGCGCTGGCGGCGCGAGGGTCGCGGTTTATGGCAGCATCGAAAATTGCTTCGTGTTCGGCGACGGCGTCAGCCCCCCGATAGGTGAGAACCAGCATCTGATAGCGCAGATACTTGTCATAGAGCACCCCGTGAAGCGCCAGTAAGTTGGTGTTGGCACAGGCCTGTATCAGGGCAAGATGGAATTCGCGGTCCAGCCGTTTCCATTGTTCTTTGTTGGAAAAGTCACCCGCCAGCAGCAGGTTTTCCACGCGGTGCAGCTTGTGGTGTGCGGCGACCAGATTGCCTTCCCAGTCGGCGTCACCCTGTTTGATCGATGCTGACAGGGCGGAACATTCGAGCAGGATACGCAAGTCGGCGATTTCGGTCAGATCCTCAGCGGATACCGGAACCACGAAAAACCCGCGCTGTTCCATGGCGTCAACAAAGCCTTCGCTGGCCAACCGGTTCAAGGTCTCTCGCAGCGTGGACATGCTGGTTTCATAGCGCTCCTTCAGGCCGTTGAGCTTGAGTTTGCTGCCCGGGGCCAGATCCCCGAAAATAATATCTCGCTTGATGCGTAAATACGTCTCGGATCCGACGGTAGTACTGACCTTTTCCAATTTTCAACCTTTCCCAACCTTTGCTCTGTTTAGCCCTCTCAAAGCCAGTCAGCAACGCACGGCGCGGCAATGGGGTTATTTTTCCAGCTTTTGGTGGAATAATTCTAATCCGAAGCCGACCGATGGTGCGGATTGGGGCGCCTTGAAGCCTGTTTGTTTGGCGCGCGGGCGGGAGGGCGTGTTCGATTGGAAAGAAGGAGCGGCCCCTACAACCGCTCCTTATCCATGGTTTGCATCGGCGTTCTGAGCTACCGCTGCGCCTCGTCCGTCGTCTGGTGCCGAGGGTTAGAAACGCTTTCCCGCGACGAGCCAACCATATCCCATGGCTCCGAACCGGCGAATGCCAATCCCGATGGACCTCTTGCCCGTCTGTCGTGCTCGGGGGGTGAGGTGACAGACCGAGAGGAGAGGGAGGAGGTCCTCATGGGATGAGAAAAAGCCTGAGCCTCGACTAAGACAGCAG
>ERZ807291.8419-NODE-8419-length-11519-cov-9.461357_pt1 | contig 11519 bp, 16 predicted proteins | sample MGYA00521257_ERZ807291 | MGnify/ENA primary metagenome ERZ807291 (study PRJEB31413, sample SAMN03169783) | marine metagenome | biome: Marine; feature: Water; material: Subsurface seawater | place: North Sea | collected 2011-04-28 | depth 1 m m ...
TGTTTTTGATTTTCTTGTAGATGTTTTTGATTTTCTTGTAGATGTTTTTGATTTTACTAAACTTTTCTTTTTATTTAAGGATTTTATTGAAGGAACTTTTACAACATCAAATACTATATCTCTATATTTTTTGCATTTATTTTTATTATATATAACATATGGTTTAAAACATTTACAATTAATAAATTGTTTCATTACATATGTATAATTACCACTATTTATTTCTAATAACTCATTTTTAACATCATCTTCTAATAATTTACTAACTGCATATATATATTTTTTTAGATTTACAATTTTTTCTGGATTATTATCTGTTTGATAATCTATAATACATACGCTATTATATGATTCAAAATAAAACATTTTATCATATATTTTTATAACTGTATTAAAACTGTCTTTTTTTGTCATAAAATTTTCTAAATTAATATCCACAATACAATATCCAAATGATGCATAACAACATATTATTGTATAAAATAATTCAAATACCTGTCTCATATTTAGTTTTGATTTTAAATTTTTAAATATATTCCCATTTACATAACTATTGAATAATACCGATTCGTTCTTTTTATTTTCTAATAAATTATCCAATTTACAATTATTCATATAACCAAATAATAAAAGCAAATTTGATGTTATATTGTTTATAACTAAATTAGAATATAGTATTGATGTAATTAATTCATTTGTATATAAACACTCATATTCATCATCATCATCGTCATCACCAAAACCATTACAAACTTTTAATATAATTTTATTAACTTTATTACTAAAAAAAGTAGAATTACTAATACATGTTTTTTTAATATTTGCTGTATATATTTCATTTGTTCCTCGAGTTAAATGTTTTATATTAGTTAACGAATTTATATTGCAATTGCACATATTTTTATTTTTAAAAATAGGTATTTCAAAAATATTTTTATCATATTCTAAATTGTTATAAATATTTTTAAGAAATATCTTATAATCTCTTACATTTATATAATTATCAAATGATATATAATAATTAATATATGTATCTGTCATAAAAACAATTCTATTTTATATATATATAAAAATAAATAATTTATAAAATATCTTATTGATAATTAAAAGTAAAATTAAATTATCAAGAATTATCTTTAAATTGTTTTCATAAAAATAAGATAAAATGTTATTTAAAATATTTCCATTTTATCTGCATCATTTGATAAATAAATATTATGATTTTTGATACAATATTTTGTTCCTCCAAAATATAATTCTTTATAATTCTTTTTACATTCTTCTTCAAAATCATTTGTTAAATATAACTCATTAATTTTATAGTATTTACTCAACATTTCGAACATACTTTATAATATTATTAAATATTTAAATAATTTTATATATATCTTTTAATTAGATAAATAATATGTTAAGTATTAAATTAGTATATATATGTGTACTTTTATTTATTATATTTATAACTATTTGTTTCACTATTAATATAGTTTTGTCAAAAAAAGAAGATATTTTACCTAATACTAATATAATATCTATGATTGCTATTATCACTATGATTATATTTGTAATTTATATTGCGATAATACATAAACCTGAAAAAAATTTTTTAAAAGATTATGACAAGAAAATACACTGTTTAAATAATAACTTAAGTAAAAAAAAATATGAAGGCAAAAAATGTAAATGTAAAAATAATATAATTAAAAAAAAAACAAATAATACTATTACAGAAGATAATTACCAAAATTTATTATATGGCGAATATATTGATGAAACTGAAAACGAATATTTCTATAAGACTATTGATGATTATCATAATATTGAAAAATATGTATATGATACTTATTTATCAAAATATAAATTATAATCTTTTAATCTTAAATTTTTTTTATTATATTTATTATAATATTTATAGTTTTCTACAAATTTACCATTATATGTTTCTTTTATTATAACATTTTTCTTATTTATTATTATTCCATTTATTAAATAACAATTTACATTCGATAATAAATAAACTAAAATTAAATATTTTACTAGCATTATAATTATATATTTAATATAATTGATATAATTAATATTAATATATCATTTTTTTAATTATGAATTATATTTATATATTAATTTTTCGAAATCTATTATATTATCGCATTTATTTAGTGTATTTGTTCTATGGGATATTATAACTATTGTTATATTATATGATTCTATTATCCTTTTTATTATTTTCATTAATAATTCTTCATTATCTTTATCTAAAGCAGATGTTGGTTCGTCTAATAATAATATTTTCGGTTTTCTCATTATTGCTCTCGCAATTGCTATTCTTTGTTTTTGTCCACCAGATAAATTATTATTATTTAAATTTATATTTTCTATTAATTTATACACTATACTATATAAATTTCTATCATAATTATTACTTGTAATTATATTACTATAAACATCCCCTTCTAATAATTCTGGTTCTTGACCTACATAAGATATTATATCATTATAATAATAATCTTTATCAAAATCTTTTAAATTGATATTATCTATTGTTATTTTTCCTGAATTTGGTTTATATAATCCTAAAATTAATTTAAATAAAGTACTTTTACCTATACCTGATTCCCCTTTTATTCCGGTTATTTTATTTTCAGTAATATTTAATGATATATTATCTAATACTTTTATATCATCATTATAATAAAATGATAAATTATCGATTTTAATATTTCCTATGCATTTTTTTTTATCATTATATATAAAGTTCCCCCATTTGTTTTTATCATTATTTATATTATCAAATAAATTATTTACTTTTTCTATTGGTAACTTATTTTTAACAAATTCATTTTTTGCTGTTATAAATTCTCTTATTATACCTAATATTATATTAATATACAAAGTAAATTCATAAATTATTCTATAAGACATATTTAAATATATTCCACTAAATATTAATATAAATATCAATGAATGATTTATTGTATCTGATAAAAATATCATTAATCCATAATATTTTGCTTCTTCATTTTTTATATTTATATTATTATTATATAAATTATACAATTTATCTTTTAATTTATTTTCTAATCCTAGCGAACGATATGTTATTACTTTATTTACATAATCATTTACTATTTTTCTTTCACCTTGTTCAATTTTATTTGTTTTATCTACACTATTATTATAATATTCATCTATATATTTTTTTTGTATAAAATATTGTATTGATGATATCATACAACATATTATATATAATTTTAATGATTTATTTATTAATATATATGATATTACTATAAAATGTATTATATTTCGTATTGACATATTCATTGTTAATGTGTATAAATCTGCCATTTTTTTCGCATCATGTGCTACTAATTGAATTATTTCTGAATTATCATTATTTACAAAATACTCTAAGTCATTATTTATTAATTTATTTATCACATCCTTTTTTATCATTATAGATATTAAATTAATATATTTTGTAAACATATATCCTCTTAATCCTGCAAACATATTTGTTAATATTTTATATAACAAAAATGATGATATATATTTATATAATTCATGATTATTTATATTATTTCCTAATAATATATTTACTATTTCTGTATGTATTAATGGTACATATGATGTAAAATAAGAAGATAAACCACCATAAATCAATCCATATATAATTGGTAATTTATATGTTTTATAATATAAATGAATATCGAATATTTTTTCTTCTGTTTTAGTTAAATTCATTTATAATATAATACTATTTTTTTTATATAAAAAATAATTAATTTCCACCCCTTAATCTTAATACTAAATGAAGTGTTGATTCTTTTTGAATATTATAATCAGCCAATGTTCTACCGTCCTCGAGTTGTTTACCTGCAAAAATTAATCTTTGCTGATCTGGAGGAATACCCTCTTTATCTTGAATTTTACTTTTAACCATATCAATTGTATCACTACTTTCTACTTCTAATGTAATTGTTTTTCCTGTTAATGTTTTAACAAAAATTTGCATCTTATTACTATTAATATATATTTTATTTTTAAATAATTTAATATTATGTAAATTTACTATTTCTAGTATGTTTATTATCAAAATCGTTTAAACCTTTATTATTAAATGGGGTATCACGCCAAATGTTTAAATTTTGATGTTTTTCAAAATCAAAATTTTTTATCAGAAAAAATTAGAAATATCGGTAATGTAACAAAAATTGTAAATGGTGGATGGCATTTTTCATATTTTGGTTCACCTAATTTTATTGTTAATAAAATCAAAAACTTCTCACATCAAGAATATAATAAACCTGTATTTTTAAATAAAGATACAATTGAATTCAACATTAAAAATAATATAGATATTTTTAATAGAAAATATCTAGAATGGTTTTATATCCCAACTAATGAAAATTCAAATTTACCAGATAATTATGAATATCTTCTTATTTTTTAGTAAATAATAAAAAATTACAGTATTGTAATCTTAAAATAAAAAATACAAAATATTATCTTCCTGGAAAAAGGATGGTAAACCCATACTTAAAAAACCTATCTAATCTAAATTATAATAATATCTTAAATAGGTATATATATTATTTTTAAATAATTTAATATTATAATTTATATCCACTGTATTTACTTTATATTATGTTTCTTTTTAATAAATTATATTAATTATAAGTAGATAACAACTATATGAGTAAAGATAACAACCAGCCTCTGCAGGCTAAATATAATGCCGACCGGGACGATATATATGCGCCAATATATCTCACATTTAAAAATGAGATTAAAAAACTACTAAAAGTTTTTAAAGAAAAAAATGAAAAAAATGATGATCAAATAATAAAAATGCATCAATATCCTGCTTATGAACACTTCTTATATGTTTATAATAATTTTTCAGTTTATCATGATGGAACCACGGGATCCCGCACGGCGTTAAAGGATTTTATGATACATAAGTTCACTGATATAGTGCCGAACACTCAAACGGAAACTGAAAGTGACGACTTGAAGACAAGACAGTTTACCAATAAACAAATAAAGGAAAGCTTGCGGGCACTCACGAACCCCAGCCATCCTGACAAGGAACGAGAATTTATTAAGAATAATATTCTAATTACGGATTCTAGTAAGAATGAAGTGAAACATAGAATAGCATATTTAGAAAAATTAAAACCATTTTTGAGAGATAATTGTTTTATAAAATTTGTCAAAAACGACCCAAAAATAAATGACAATATTCTGATCACTGGTAACTTTAGCTTTACTCCATTATTTACACCAATAGAGAACGGCAGAGAAGCAAACAATAATATCAACGCTTTTATTGTGAAATCACAAAATTTGGGAAATTTCCCTTTTCAAAGTCCCGACGGACTCATCGACGACCCCAGACAATGGCACAATCTTTCGGTTGATAAGCTAAATGAAATTAAGCAATCTCTTAGTCGCCATGGAAGGACAGATATATATTTGACAGATATACGTGCACACACGCAAGGAATTGTGTATAATTGCGTAAATAATATTGTAGACGAGAGGACAAGGGGGGAAACACAGCAAAAAACGCGGGCACAATATGAATTTATGATTGAATTAATAAATGAATTATATTCTACAATTATCCTATTTAATATTGTTCAAAACCCAGCACAAGCAAAAGCAGATATTAAATCTGCTAATAAATTATTTAGAAGATTATATGCTGTAAAAGCAAATCGTAAAGATAAAATGGATTCTAATTTTTATTTTGATAGATTACCTAGATTATCATTACCACCTTTACTAAAAAAATTTATGGTCAATAAAGGTGGTAAAAAAGAAACTAAACCTAAAGTTAAAAAACCAACTAAACCTAAAGTTAAAAAAGAAACTAAACCTAAAGTTAAAAAACCAACTAAATCAAAAGTTAAAAAACCAACTAAATCAAAAGTTAAAAAAGAAACTAATCCTAAAGTTAAAAAAGAAACTAAACCTAAAGTTAAAAAACCTAAAGTTAAAAAACCTAAAGTTAAAAAACCTACCAAACCTAAAGTTAATAAATAATTATATAAAAATATATGTCTTAAATATAGTTAATGATAAAAACATTTTGTAAATTATTTTATAATAAATTTTTATCAATATGCTATGATACTCAACAAAATTCACAAGACGATATTATAATTGATTTTAATAAATATGATAATATTAATATCGATTATAAAATACAAAAAAAAACAGATTTTTATAATGGAGATTTTATAGAAAATAATAGTAACTTATCTGATATACATAATGAAAATTCATATGACGATTGCAAATCAAAAGATGATTATAGTGATATTGATGATAAATATGATAAAATAAGTGATATTGATTAAAATCCATTAATTATTAAATTTTTATATTTTTCAATTAATAAATCATAACTATTGTTGTTTGATTTATTAATTTCAATAACTTGTTTTAAAGAATTTAACATTTTCTCTATTTGCTTTTAAATTCTTTATTTTTCTAGAAACATTAAAATTATTTATATGTATATAATTATGCCTAAGTATTGGTGTGTTTTAGAAGGTAATAACAACAACACTCTATACAAATAGATTATAAACATATTTTAAGTTTTTAGTATAATTATTTGAAAAAACAATATTATTATCGTTTATCATTAATATAAAAAAAAATATATATATATATAATATATAGACATATCTAAATCTATGGACTAACTATAATCATATATGTTGCAATTCCAAGTCCTCCAAACATTGTTAGTTGCGAACTAGTTTCCATTATCATTTTTCTATTACTATAAATGATACCAGAAACAATTTGCAACGAATAAATAACAGGTTCAGATATTTTTTTTATATCTACTATTTCATTTACTTTATTTGATATATCAAATAGATAACTATCGTCACAATTAATACCACCACTGCTATAATATGCAACAGATCTTTCATTATTGCACTTATTACAAGTTTTCGAACCTTCAATATTATTATAAGTACCAGCATCACATTCTATACATTTATTATTTGATTCATAATAACCAATTTGACATTTGATACATAAATTGTTTTTAATTACTGAACCACTTGGACAAATTAAACATTCGTTTTCAATATTTTCACGAGGCATATATTCTTTTTTATTAATATCACATTTTACACAACTATTTCCATATTCAGCATAAGGATTATTTCCTATAATAGTTCCTTTTGAACAATATTTAGTATTAATAAGTTCTTCTTTTTTTCCTTTTATACATAATGTATTAGCACTATTTGATACAAAACCTTCAGGGCAATGCATACATGTTGAATTATATTTAGTTCTATAATAATTTTTTGTACACTTATCACATTTAATGTTTAATGTATCTAACATACTATTTTCATAATTAAATTCATTACCAACCGGACAACTGCTTAAAGTAACAAATTCTTTTAATTTATCTAAATTATCTGCTAAATTATTATATTTATTTATCGCATCATCTCTCTCATTTTGAATACGATGACGACAAGAACAAGAACTACCCCTATTAATCTTTAACATTCTAGCATTTGTAGTTGCTAGAATAATTACAAAATAAAATACTATAAACTGTTTGAAAAGCATTGTTGTATAATATAGTATTAATAAATGACAATCATTTTTTTTATTTTTAAGAATAAAAAAGTACATATTCATATAAATTCTTAAAAAAATAAAATATATATTAAAATAAAATAATTTTTTATATATGTACTTTTTTTTAAATTTAAAAAATGAATTTTATATTATATTATTAATATAATGCTTAATATTTTACAATTATATGCAATTGATATTATTAAATCAGGTAAGTCATTATTTTTAACAGGACCCCCAGGTGTTGGTAAATCATATACTTTAAAAAATATAATAAAATATTTTGACGAAATTGAAAATAATTATGGATTAACTGCAATGACGGGTTGTGCAGCAATTTTAATCAAAGGACAGACTTTACATTCATTTTTAGGTATAGGTTTGGGAAATGAGAAAGTCGATAATTTATATGATAAAATCAAAGATAAAAATAAAAAAAAATTCAATGAATTAAAAAAATTAGATACACTAATTATTGATGAAATATCAATGATGAATGACAATTTTTTTGAAAAAGTATCGAAATTATTGTCAAAAATTAAAAATAATGATAAACCATTTGGTGATATTAGATTGATATTAATAGGTGATTTTTATCAATTACCTCCAATGGATGGTGATTATTGTTTTAAATCTAAATTATGGAATATAATAAATATGACAACAGTCGAGTTAACTGAATCAATGAGACAAAAAGATGATATATTATTTCAAAAATTATTAAATAATATAAGGAAAGGTGAAATAACAGAAACAAATTATAATGTATTAAAAAAATTAAACGAAACTGATTTTTCAAAAATTATTCCAACTAAAATATATTGTTTGAAAAAAGATGTTAATAATATAAATAATTATTATTTTAATAAATTAATAAAAAAAAATAATAAATTAAAAAAAAATGAAGTTGAAAAATTTATTCTAAATAATACTATAGAATGTCTTCCACATAACGAAATTACAATAGAAAATAATAATATATCACAAGTATATAAATATTGTATTATTAGCAATGATAAATATATTAATAAAGATGAATATGAAGTATCTTTAATAAAAGGAGCAGAAGTAATGATAACAAGAAATATTAATATAGAAAAAGAACTGGTTAATGGTAAGAAAGGTAAAATTATAAATTTGACTAATAGTTATGTAATAATTAAAGATGATTACGATAATATATATAAAATAGATTATTATAAAGAGGAAAAAATATTTAATAAATTTGTAAAATTTATTCCATTGACATTAGCATATGCAATAACTGTTCATAAATCACAAGGTTCAACATTAGACTATATTGAAATTGATGGAAGTAATAATAATTTTGCCCCTGGACAATTTTATACTGCTATATCTCGGGCAAAAACATTAAATAATATTAAATTAGTCAATTTGAATGAAAACGCATTAATAATAAATAACGATGTACTTAATTTCTATAATAAATAGAAAATTTATTATATCTTTCAATTAAATAGGTAATGGATTTATTTAATATTCAATTTAATAATAGTAGAAGAAGACCAATTAATAGAGATAATAATGAAAACTCTCTTTCACCATTTATGGTAGGTTTAATAATTGGATTCTTTGTAGTTATGTTTATATTAATTATATTATTAAGTATATTTTTCTAAAATTATTTATTTATTAATTCTTTCCATTTTTTTATTTTTTCTGTATAACATAATTTCGACAATATATCATCATTTTTATATTCTAAATTATTTGATATATATGAATTATTGTATAAATCTTCGTAGTATGTATCGGTTTTATGAATACTATGTAAATATTTATCAATATTATTAAATTTTTTTTTTCTTATTATACTATCATAATTTGCATTTAATAAATTTTTTGAGACTTTATGTCTATTATTTACAATATAACCATTATCAAAGTCATAATATATTTTCGACATAATTATATAATAAATAATATATAGTTTATCAATTTTTATAAATGAAAGTTATTTTTATATAAAAAAAAAATCATAATTTATGATAATGGACGAATATTACCCAAAATATTTAAAACATATTAATAATAATATTTGTAAGAAATGTAATAATAAAATAAATATTGAAAGAATATTAGCATATTCATTTTTAAATGAATGTAATAAATGTCAAAATATGGGTACTTATGGATATAATAATGATTATTATAAAGAATATGGAGTGATGCCGAGAAGTATATACGAAAATTGTACTTGTAAAAAAGAATATATATATAGAAAAATAGTAAAATGTATGAATTGTTGTAAATGTGAACAATGTTCACAAGAATTAAAATATGATGAATTAGATAATATCAATAATATCGAAGATAAACATTTATGTAAAAATTGTATATAATTAAATAAGTTATATATATATATCTTGATGGATAATAATTCGTTATATAGTAATATTTATAAAGGAAAAATAAAAGATAGTATTTATCTTGTAACAAAACTTATTATTGAAGATTCAAATGGTAAAAATATAGAATTTATAGAAAATACTTTTATTTCAATATGTAGTTATATAGGAACATATATTTCAATTATTGATGTAAGACTATGGATTGATGTATTAGAAGAAACATATGAATTTATTAAATCCGATAAAGTTGTAATTAAAAATATTTATATATTATTAACAAAATTGTGTATAGTATGTGATATTTATATTAAAAATCCAATATCAAAATCCGGAGTATTAACAATGCAAAAATTACGAGAAAAAATAGTAGATATTTTTGATAATAGTGATAAAAATATTAATTATGACATAATAACAAAATATGATGATGTTTTACCACCTAACAATAGCGAAACATATGATTTAGCAAAATTAATAATAGCTGGTGTGACAAATATGATTAATGCTTGTAATAATATATCATATGATGAACAAGATGATTTAATTACAATGAGCAATAAATTAAGAGATACTTTTGATTACTTATCTAGAAAAACTTATAAATTTGAAACTAAATTTTATCATAGTGATAATGATAGTATTTGGTTTTTATGGGGAGTTATTAAAATATTATCTAAAGAGGATATTGGAATGGTTGCATTCGAGTTGTTTATGTTTAATTATACTAAAAAATTTAAACAAGAAAGATTAGGATTATTATGGGGTACAACAATTATATTAGTTTATTTATCAAAAAAAAATGTCGCAAGAGTTTGGAATGATGAAGAAGTAATTCTTATTAAAAAAGTAAATGAAGTTAGTATGGATATGTTTAAACATATTAAAAAAGAATTAAGTGGTGATACTGAAGAAAAACAAAAAAATGTACAAACATATAATTATAATTCAAATGATAATGGTTTAAATATTTTAATGAATTATATTCCTGTTATTAACGAATTTCCTACAATTCAATACGATTATAATGAGGAATTACAAGACACTGATAATGATATTGATAATACAAAAAAAATCAGATATAATAAAAAATAATATATATCTATATTTTAAGAAACTTACATTTAATTCAATGCCTTCTTCAAAAAAAAGTGATTTTGTTGATAATTATATTAAGTTTTTAAATAATAATCATACTGATATGAAAGATATACATTCTATTATTATTAAAAATATTAATATAAATGAATACGAAAAAAGTGAAAAACATAAAAACAATTTTTTTGAAAAAAATCCTCCAAAAAAAAATTGGAAAAGAGAAAAACATATCGACGATAATATATCATCATTTTTTGATAAAAATAAAGAAAGAAATAAGAAAGGAAAAAATAATAATACAAATAAAAATGTTCGTTCGTTCAATAAAATATAAAAATAATTAATTAATTTTTTATTTTATTTTTTTAATATTTTAAGATAAAACTATACATGGTCTTAAACATTTTCATCTAAGTAATATAAGTG
>ERZ807291.8421-NODE-8421-length-11519-cov-7.684665_pt1 | contig 11519 bp, 13 predicted proteins | sample MGYA00521257_ERZ807291 | MGnify/ENA primary metagenome ERZ807291 (study PRJEB31413, sample SAMN03169783) | marine metagenome | biome: Marine; feature: Water; material: Subsurface seawater | place: North Sea | collected 2011-04-28 | depth 1 m m ...
AATTAATAAATTGGCAGTAACTCTTGGAAGTTTTTTGTTTTCAACCATTAATACTTTAAGACCATTTTTTAGTTGAAACTCAATAGGTGTTCCAAGTTCTATGGTTGGCATAGGCCCAGAAACAGGAGGTTTAGTTCTATCTATTTGTCCGTAAGAGAGGCCAACACAGATAAGAAGTAAAAAATTTATGTAAATATTTTTCATTTTATTAATTATTTTTTTGGTAAGTATTTTAATTCAAGTCTTTGATTTTTATTTAGATATTTTATTGCAACATCCTTGATTTCTTCTCTTGTTATTGATCTGTAAATATCTATTTCACTGTTGATTAAATTAACGTCTCCATACAAGGTATGATATCTGGCTAATGAATTAGCAATACCCTCAACTGTTGAGTTTGAATTTATATATTGACTTTCGTATATATTTTGAATTTTTTGAAAATCTCTTTCAGAAATTAATTCACTTTTCAATTTTTCAATTTCATCGTCTATTTCTTGGTCTAAGACATTAAGCTCCACATCCCCAAGAGGAAGTCCACCAATAAAATAAATTCCATAATCTTCTTGAGCATTGTTTGCAGCAATAACTTGAAGAGCCATCTTTTTCTTATCGACTAGTTTTTTGTAAAGTACAGAGCTTTGTCCTCCGCTTAAGTATGTAGAAATCATGTCTAAAACACGTGATTCTCTAGATTTCATTGATGGTGTTCTATAGGCTAAAATACTGGCAGGTATTTGAATATTTTCATCGAATGCTTCTTTAAAAATAGTTTCAGTTATTGGGGCTTCTTTAGGAAGATTTCTGGTTACTGGATTACCTTTTTTAATTTCACCAAAATAATCTTCAATTAATACTTTGGTTTTCTCTATTTCAATATCACCAGCAACAACTAATACAGCATTGTTTGGAACATGAAACTTTTTATTAAATGCCTCAAAATCCTCAAATGTTGCAGAACTAAGGTGCTCCATTTCTCCAATTACTGAACCTTTATAGGGGTGAACCTTAAATAAAGCCTGCTGAACCTCATCAAATAACTTTGCATAAGGTCTATTTTCACCTCTTCTTTTTTCCTCTTTAACAACTTCTTTTTGTGTATCAATACCAATTTGATTGATAATAGGGTGTAACATTCTTTCAGATTCTAACCACAAAGACAGTTCTAAATTATTTGAAGGAAAGACAACATAATAATATGTTCTGTCAGCGGTAGTATTTGCATTATACCTTCCGCCATTTGAATTTACGTAAATATCCCATTGTCCTCTTTCAATATTTTTAGAACCTTCAAAAAGAAGGTGTTCAAAAAAATGAGCGAATCCAGTTTTATCTGGATTTTCATCTTTTGCTCCAATATGGTACATAACAGAAGTAGTGATTACCGGAGCAGAATTGTCTTTATGTAAAATAACATCTAATCCATTATCAAGTGTATATTTTTCAAAGTTTACTGATTGTGCATTTAGGTTAACAGAAAAAGTAAAGAATGTAAAAAGTAGAAAAAGTTTTTTGATCATAGTAAAAATTTAAATTGAGAAGTAATGAAAAAGTATAAAAAATTAAATAATAATGAAAATTATTAAATCAATTTTAAGAGTATTAGTTATTTTAAAAAGATTAAAATCTCTTTTCATAATTATCCTTGATCTCTAAAACCAACAGTGTAAATAACAAAAATTATCCACGATATTGCTATTAAACCTAAAGGATATGAAATCCAAAATGGAATCTCAATCCAATTTTTTAATATCCAAATCAAAACATAAGGGAAAAAACCAAAATGTCTGTACCAGTATTTAATAACTTTCATATATATAAATATAGTTATTAAAGAATATATAAAAGAAAAAGTTTCACGAAAAAGTATTAGAATCCGGATGTATTCCTTTACAATTGTTGGAAGAAAAAATCAATAAATGGGTGGGGTGGTGATAATTAATTTATTTAAAGAAAACTAATTTCATAGCAGTAATAACTGCAATAAATAAAAGAACTTTTGCAAATATATCAACCCAAAACCATATCATTTTTTTTCTTCTTTTATTCATTGTATAACCTGTTAATGTTGGTTATAAGTAAATTTAATAAAAATGTATTTACCAGAATAGTCATTATGTTACTAAGTTATCTTAAATTTGAAATATGATTAACTGGAAATGTAAACATACTTGGAAAACTGCAAGAATTAACACTTTTTGGTGTTTATTAGGTTGTTCTATTGGAGATTTTGGAACTATACTTTATTTTCAGCAAATTCAGCATGACTGGAATACTCTTGAAATAATGAGTTTAGCAATTGTTAATGGTTTAATAACTTCGATTATTCTTGAAACAATCATTTTAATCAAACAAATGGACTTTAAAACTGCTCTTAAAACTGCTTTAGGAATGAGTTTTATATCAATGATAGGTATGGAAATATCTATGAATGTAACTGATGTTATTTTGACAGGTGGAGCTACAATAACTTGGTGGGCAACCCCAATAATGTTATTTATGGGTTTTATAACTCCTCTTCCATACAATTATTGGAGATTGAAAAAGTATAATAAAAGTTGTCATTAAAACTGATATTAAACTCTATTTTCTAAACAAAAATTATTTACTGTATTTTTTTAAATCGTATGTGTAGGAATTTTCAAGTCACTTAAAATAGCTTCAATTATTCTTCTTTTTTTATTTTGGAATAAAATTTGTAATTAAGATTAAAATAGTTTTAAATTCGCAAAAATATAATATGAGCATATCAATCAAAAATTCAGATTTTATAGGTGCTTGCGCCAATGTTCTTTGCATGTTACATTGTATTGCAACTCCTTTTTTATTTATATCTCAAGCTCATACAACTACAATATCTACTGAAATACCCTTTTTATGGAATTCAGCAAATTATTTTTTCTTAACTATATCTTTTATTGCTGTTTCTTTTTCAATTAAAAATTCTACTAAATCGTTTGTCAAGGTACTATTAGGATTTACATGGCTAGCATTAGCTTTTTTTGTTATTAATGATGATTTAAATGAATTTTATTTTCCTGAGTATTATACTTATATATCGGCATCTCTATTGTCACTTTTACATGTATACAATTTAAAATATTGTACTTGTAAAGACGATGGATGTTGTGTACATTAATTTTTAATTAGGCCCATTTCTTTAATTTGATTTGCAACATCTATAATGGATTCTTCTGCAGGTCTAGGATCCCAACCAAGGACATCTTTAGCTTTAGAAGTTTTACTTAAGCTTCGTGTTTTTCCCATAAAAGGAACGGTAATTTTTAATTCTTTATTAAAATTAGCTAAAAATTTGGCTATCCAAATTGGTACACTTATTCTGGGTGCTTTTTTAAATCCATTGTCTCTCAATATTTTTGCTATTTCTTTATATGACAAATCTTTTTCAGATAATGCAAACCTTTCACCATTGCTAGATTCATTTTGCATTGCAAGAATATGAGCAGTTGCAACATCTCTTACGTCAACAAATCCAAAATTCATAGGAATAGCTACAGGCATCTTTCCGGTTACTACCATTTCTATTGCTTTGTTTGATTCGCCTAAATCTCCTGTTAAGGAGGGACCGGTAACAAGTGCAGGATTAATTACTGCTAGTTCAAAAGGATTTTGGTGTTCTTTAATAAAGTCCCAAGCAGCTCTTTCAGCCATAGTTTTACTTTTAGCATAAGAACTGATTTCACGACAATTAATATCTGACCAATCATTTTCATCAAAATATTCTTTTTCTTCATCCGTTTCAATAATAGCCGCAACAGAGGATGTTAATACTACTTTCTTAATGTTATGTTTCTTTGCAAATTTAAATGCCCTCTTAACTCCAGCGACTGCTGGTTTTACAAAAAAATCATCATCATATGCTTTTACAGAAAGGGGGGAGGCAATATGAAGAAGATAATCACAACCTTGCATACCTTCATCCCATCCATTATCCTCGGTCAAGTTAAAAACGAATAGATTTAAGTTTTCAACAGGAGTGTTTTTATTTTTAAGTGCTTCAATGATCTCGTCTTTTCTTTTAGGGGATCTTAAAGATCCATTAACGGCATAGCCTTGATTTAAAAGTTGATGAATACAATGAAGTCCTATAAATCCGGTTGCACCTGTTACTAATACTTTTTTCATTTTTATAAACAATTATTTAAATTCTATTAAACTATTTGAGTGTATTAAAAATAACTAAATAAAAGAAGAAAATATCCCTATATTTAGTTGCAATCAAAGCCTAACCTGAATAAGTAATAAGGATTAAGTGATTCAACAAATACTTTTCCACCATTACATTCAAATGTAAGAGGCGCGACCAATTCATTTCCAAAATGTAAATCGACTGTAAGAATACCATTTTTGAATGTATAAGGATTAGTTGTTGGTAAATGATTTCCATCACCTGCCTCGTATGTATTGTATAATGAATAACAATCACTCTGATCTTCTACACAATAATAAGTGTAGCGAACACCATCCTTGAAGATGTACATTGTGTTAAGATTATTATTTTCAAAAGTCCATTTTCCCTCAATAGTGTTGTTAATTGTTTGATCCTCTTTATCACTACTTGAGCAAGACTGAAAGGTAATAAATAGTAATATTAGAATTAGTTTTTTCATTCTTTATCAAAATTTGATTGGCAGCTCTATTGAGGAATTCTTACAAAAAATATTTGTAATAATTTTTAAAATATTTATTGAAATTATTAAAGAAAAAGTATGTATGATCCTGCTTTTGGTAATTCAAATCAAAATCAAATTTACTAATTATTTCATAAAATTTTATTTAAAATTATTATAATAAATTATTAAATCATTAAAAATTATACTCTAAAATTATTTATTATGCAAAATAATAGATAAATCAAGGTTATAATTTATTATATTTATAACATAAATACTTTTTAAATATGCCTCGATATCACAAATTAGGAAGTATTCCAAAAAAAAGACATACAATATTCAAAAGTAATAATGGTGATCATTATTATGAAGAGCTATTTGGGACTATTGGTTTTGAGGGGATGTCTTCTCTTATGTACCACACTCAAAGACCAACTCAAGTTAAGAAAATAGAAAAATCATATGACATTTCCCCTTCAATTGCAATAGAAAAAAATATGAAGTCTTTAAAACTTGATGGATTAAGAGTTTTGCCTGAAGAAGACTATTTAATGAGTAGAAAATGCATCTTATTAAACAACGATTGTCAAATAAGCTTAGCTGCTCCGTTAGGTTCATTAAAAAAATATTTTTATAAAAATACCGACTCTGATGAGGTGATATTTATTCATGAAGGATCTGGAAAATTAAGAACAATGTTGGGTAATATTGAATTTAAATACGGAGATTATTTAGTAATTCCTAGAGGAGTGATTTATAAAATTGATTTTAAAACAAGAAACAATAGATTATTCATAGTAGAATCTAAATCACCAATTTATACGCCTAAAAGATATAGAAATTGGTTTGGTCAACATGTTGAAGGCGCTCCTTACTGTGAAAGAGATATACATCCACCCTCAGAATTAGAAACATTTAATAAAACAGGTGATTATATTATCAAAGTAAAAAAACAAGATACAATCCATGAATATGTTTATGCTGCTCATCCATTTAGTGTTATTGGATGGGATGGATATAATTTTCCATATAAATTCTCTATTCATGACTTTGAGCCAATTACTGGAAAAATTCATCAGCCTCCTCCAGTTCATCAAACTTTTGAAACCAGCAAGTTTGTGATTTGCTCTTTTGTACCTAGACTTTATGATTATCATCCGGATTCAATTCCTGCACCATACAACCACAGCAATATAGATTCTGATGAAGTGATTTATTATGTCGATGGAGATTTTATGAGTAGAAATAATATAGACAAAGGAAGTATTACCCTTCATCCTGCAGGAATCCCTCATGGCCCTCATCCAGGTGCTATGGAAAAAAGTATTGGAAAAAAAGAAACTTTTGAGCTTGCCGTAATGGTAGACACTTTTAGCCCCTTGAAAGTCACGCAATTCGCAGCTAATATTACAGATGGAGATTACTATAATTCTTGGATAAATAAATGACATGGAATCATCAAAAACAATTGAAGAATTACAAAACTATAATTTTGAAATAAAAAAAATCTTTGATGATGCAAAAGACTTTCTGCCAATTCAAGGAACAGATTATATTGAATTATACGTTGGTAACGCAAAACAAAGTGCACACTATTACAAAACTGCATTTGGGTTTCAATCTGAAGCATATTCTGGACTTGAGACAGGAGATAAAGAGTCTACATCTTATGTGTTAAAACAAGGAAAAATCAGGTTGGTTCTAACAACTTCTCTAAAAAAAGGTAGTTTAATTAATAAGCATATAGACTTACATGGAGATGCAGTAAAAATAATAGCGTTACATGTTGAAAATGCTACTCTGGCATATAATGAAACTGTCAAAAGAGGGGCTAAACCTTTTTTAAAGCCTACTAAGTTTAAAGATAAAGACGGGGAAATAATTAAATCTGGAATATACACTTATGGTGAAACTATCCACATGTTTATTGAAAGAAAAAATTATTCAGGAATATTTATGCCTGGTTTTGTCAAATGGGAATCTCATTATAATCCTAAAAATATTGGTCTTAAATACATAGATCATATTGTAGGAAATGTTGATTGGAATGAAATGAATATTTGGTGTAAGTTTTATTCGGAAGTTATGGGTTTCACTCAAATAATTTCATTTGATGATAAAGATATATCGACAGAGTATACTGCGTTAATGTCTAAAGTGATGAGTAATGGAAATGGAAGAATTAAATTTCCGATAAACGAGCCAGCTGATGGAGCGAAAAAATCTCAAATTGAAGAATATTTAGATTTCTATAATGGTCCGGGGGTACAACATTTAGCACTAGCGACGGAAAATATTATAGACTCTGTAAAAGAGATGAAAAATAGAGGAGTTGAGTTTTTATACGTACCAGAAGCCTATTACGATGACCTATTAGAAAGAGTTGGAGAAATTGACGAAGATATTAATTCTCTACGAGAGCATGGAATATTAATTGATCGTGATGAAGAAGGTTATTTATTACAAATTTTTACTAAACCTGTTTTAGACAGACCTACTATGTTTTTTGAAATAATTCAAAGAAAAGGCGCTCAATCTTTTGGCAAAGGAAATTTTAAAGCATTATTTCAGGCAATTGAAAGAGAACAACAAAATAGAGGCACTCTTTAATAATAATTAAGACTTATAAAATTGAGTTTAATAGAATTAAATAGCGTTACAAAAAAATTGCCTAAGCACTTACATAAATTCATTGTTAAACAAAATTATTCTGAATATACATCACAAAATCAAGCGGTTTGGAGATATGTAATGAGATTAAATATCAAGAAGTTAAGTAAAATTGCTCACGAATGCTACAGAGAGGGTCTTGAATTAACTGGAATTGATACAGATTCAATCCCTAAAATGGAAGGAATGAATAGAATATTAAGAAAAATTGGCTGGGCTGCTGTTGCTGTAGACGGATTTATTCCTCCAAATGCTTTCATGGAATTTCAAGCCTACAATGTTTTGGTAATATCTTTAGATATAAGAACTATAGAACATATTAAATATACTCCAGCCCCAGATATTATACATGAAGCAGCAGGTCATGCACCAATAATTGCAAATAAAGAATATTCTGAATACTTAAGAAGATTGGGAGAGATTGGTAGTAAAGCTATTTCATCTAAAGATGATGATGAAATTTATGAAGCGATAAGACTTTTATCAATTTTGAAAGAAAACCCTAATTCTTCAAAAGAAGATTTAAATAATGCTCTTAAAAAAGTAAACAAATTGCAAAGTAACGTTAAAGAAATTTCTGAAATGGCGATGATTAAAAATCTTCACTGGTGGAGTGTTGAGTACGGTTTAATTGGAGAATTAGATAATCCAAAAATTTATGGAGCTGGCTTATTGTCTTCAATTGAAGAAAGTCAAGTTTGTTTAAAAAAAAATGTTAAAAAGATTCCTTATTCTTTGGACGCATCAAAAGTGAATTTTGACATTACAAAACCTCAACCTCAACTATTTGTAATTCCAAATTTTGCCAAATTAAGTTTTGTTTTAGAAGAATTTGCTAATACAATGTCATTAAGAAAAGGAGGTCTGGAAGGTGTATTTAAACTAATAAATTCTAATAAAATTGGAACATTAGTTTTAAGTACTGGAATTGAAATTTCTGGAATTTTTAATAATGTAATAAGTAACGACAATAAAGCAATTTATTTTCAAACCATAAGTCCAACTGCTTTGTCCATTAACAACAAAGAGTTGATTGGTCATGGAAAAGAATATCATGTTGAAGGTTTTGGAAGTCCAATTGGTAAATTAGAAAATATTAACATTGCTATTGAAGACATGTCTCCCAAAGACTTAGAAGCATATGGAATAATTGAAGGTGAAATTGTTAATCTTAATTTTGAAGGGGGAGTAAATGTAAATGGTAAAATTATTACCGGAAAGAGAGACTTACAGGGAAAAATAGTTCTAATTTCATTTACTGATTGTACTGTTTCGTACAATAAAAAAATATTGTTTCACCCTAGTTGGGGGGTGTACGACATGGTGATTGGTAAAAAAATAAAATCAGCATATGCAGGCCCTGCATGTTCAAATTCCTTTGAAGAAGTGTATCCTGTTTCAAAAAATAAAAGTCATAAAATAACTTATACTGCTAATGAAATAAAATTACATAAATTGTATTCACAAGTAAGAAAATATAGAATAGAAAAAAATCAAGAATCAAAAATTATTGATTCCTTGTTTTGTAAAGTTTTAGAAAGTTTTCCAAACGAATGGCTTATATTATTAGAGATGTATGAATTAAGTAAAAATAATGACCAATTTCTGAGTAAAAAAATCAAGAAATCATTAAAAACCTTAATGAAGGAAAAAAAATATAAGTACCTAATTCAAGAGGGTTTAGAATTAATAAATTAAAAATATGAATTGTTGGATTAATATTGATAAAAACTCAGATTTTAGTATATACAATTTACCTTTTGGAATTTTTTCTGTTGACAATAGTGAAAAGAAAATCGGAATAGCAATTGGTGATTTAATAATAGACTTAAGTCAATTAAGCGCGCTAGGTTTGTTTAAAACTATTGATTTTGATTATCAAGTTTTGAAGTCAAATTATCTAAATGATTTTATTTCTCTTGGAAAAGAAATTACTGTTGAACTAAGACATTTAATACAAAAAGAATTATGTAATGAAAAATCAATTTTAAAGAATAACTTACAAGTATTTATAAATAAAAAGGATGCTAAAATGCATTTGCCAGTCAAAGTTGGAGATTACACTGACTTTTATTCAAGCATGGAGCATGCTAGAAACATTGGCACAATGTTTAGAGATCCTAAAAACGCATTATTGCCTAACTGGAAACATCTTCCAGTTGGATATCACGGGAGGGCTTCTTCTATAATTGTTTCAGGTCATGATATTCATAGGCCAAAAGGACAAGTTGTTTTACCCCAAAGCTCAGAGCCTGTTTTTGATCAGTCTAATAGAGTTGACTTTGAGCTAGAAATGGGGTTTATTATTGGGAAAAAAACAAAATTAGGAGAATCAATTTCAACAGAAAAAGCTGAAGAATTTATTTTTGGAAAAGTTTTGTTTAACGATTGGTCGGCAAGAGACATTCAAAAATGGGAATATATTCCATTAGGTCCTTTTTTAGCTAAAAGTTTTGCCTCTTCCATATCTCCATGGGTTGTTACAATGGAAGCCTTAGAGCCTTTTAAAATACAAGGTCCAAAACAAGAACCTAAAGTATTACCCTACTTAAATTTTAGTGGAAATAAAAATTATGATATCAATTTGGAAGTTATTGTAAGACCTGAAAACTCTGTTGAAACTGTAGTAAGTAAAACTAATTTTAAGTATATGTACTGGAATATGTTTCAGCAATTAGCTCATCATACTGTTAATGGTTGCAATGTAAATATAGGGGATATGATGGCCTCTGGAACAATTAGCGGTAAAAATACTAACTCTTATGGTTCAATGCTTGAATTATCTTGGGCTGGAACAAAACCAGTCATCCTTAAAGATGGAAGTTCAAGAAAATTTATACAAGATAATGATACAGTAATAATGAGGGGTTATTGTCAAAAAGGAGATATGAGAGTTGGATTTGGAGAGGTTAGAACAAAATTATTAAAAGCATTATAAAACTTATGAAAATAAAATCTATAGATCCAAAATCCATTGAAATAAAAGAATTACATAGTTTACTACTATCCTCAATTGCTCCTAGACCAATCGCTTTTGCAAGTACAATTGACTTAATGGGAAATGTGAACCTAAGTCCTTTTAGTTATTTCAATGTTTTTAGTTCAAACCCACCAGTATTAATCTTTTCTCCATCAAGAAGAATAAGAGATAATACTACAAAGCACACTCTAGAAAATATTTTAGAAACTAAGGAAGTTGTTATTAATGTTGTAAATTATTCTATCGTAAATCAAATGTCTCAGTCTAGTATTGAATACCCCAAAGGTGTTAACGAATTTATTGAAACTGGGCTTACTCAAGTTGATTCTATAAAAGTTAAGCCTCCTCGTGTCAAGGAGTCTCCAATATCTTTTGAATGTATAGTTGAAAAAGTAATTTCAATGGGAGATAGTGGAGGAGCTGGACAATTAATTATTGCTAAAGTTGTGTATATTCATGTTGATAGCAATGTATTAGATGCTGATGGAAATATTGATAATCAAAAACTTGATCTAGTTGCCAGAATGGGTGGTGATTGGTATACTAGGGCTTCAAAAGAAAGCATGTTTAAAATTATCAAACCATAATTTTACTTTAAAACCCTAGAATTTATTAATTCATTTTGTTTTTTTATCAAATAATGGTATGCAGGAAACAGCCATAAAAAGTAAACACATTACAATTATATCTTCTGCCTTATTTACTATTCCATAAATTAATCCAGCAAATTGAACAATGATACCAAACAATGCTATTTTACTAAGTTTTTTCAAACTATGATTTATTTCTTCTTTTAATAATTCTATTCATCCAAATTATCATAATTATTAGAATAGCAATTATTAAATCATTTACATAATCAGTAAATACAGAAAATAATAATAATATAACTGAAATGATAAAGAATAATATTTCTTCTTTATTTAAGTTCATACTTAAATATAATAATTATTTAAATCTATTAAACTAATCCCCTAATACAGGATTATGTTGTTTTGAATAGGTTTAATATTTTTTTATTTAATCTACTTGGTTGTTATGAGAACCATCACAAAATCCATCAGGATTTTGAGTATTTCCACATCCGCATTTAGGTTTGTCTGACATAATTATGATTTTTGATAAATATAATATTAAGTTACTTTAGAATGAAAATGGATTAAAACAGAATGGTACTCAAGACTAATGTAGTTTAACCAAATTAAATGGTCTATTTATTAACATTTAAATATAAA
>ERZ807291.8431-NODE-8431-length-11507-cov-8.206863_pt1 | contig 11507 bp, 17 predicted proteins | sample MGYA00521257_ERZ807291 | MGnify/ENA primary metagenome ERZ807291 (study PRJEB31413, sample SAMN03169783) | marine metagenome | biome: Marine; feature: Water; material: Subsurface seawater | place: North Sea | collected 2011-04-28 | depth 1 m m ...
CCAAGTAGTGGCGGACACCCAAGTAGTGGCGGACACTCAGCCGGTGGCAGACACTCAACCGGTGGCGGACACTCAAGTAGTGGCGGATACTCAGCCGGTGGTGGACACCCATGTAGTGGCGGATACTCAGCCGGTGGTGGACACTCAGCAGGTGGCGGTAGTTATCCACAACACTTACTTGTCTCATTATCGAATATATCACATGATCTTTGTATGACAGCGTATAGTAATAATTGGGCGACGAATAGTATAACCGATTCTAGAATTACAGAAACATATACTGAAAAGTTTGAAGTAAATGGACGTATTATTACTGTTCATATTTATCCTCAAAACTCATCTAGACCATCACCTGTAAGTATTGATAGATCGTTACCGATTAGTAGAAGTAGTTCCTTTGCACATTCTTCTGACTCGTCTTCGACTGCATCTAGTAGTTTTAGCCGCCCACCGAATCGTTTAGATATGTATGGAATACAATTTAGGCGATAATACAATTAATTTATTTATATAACGGATGTTTTATACAACCAATAAATCATGTAAAATTACTTTATAACCTAATTATACATACATTCTGCTATACAATTTGGTTTATCAGGACGAGTAACTTGTTCTAAAAAATAGTTTAAATAAAGATTGTTAATTATAATTAAATGAATTCAACTGAAGAATGTACTTTTGCCGTATGTGGTCCGGTAGATGCAGGTAAATCTTCTTTAATTGGTGTATTAACATCTGGTGAATTAGATAATGGTCGAGGACATGCAAGAAATAAAATACTAAAACATCCACATGAAATAGAATCAGGAAGAACTAGTAATATTACTTTTAATCCATTAATTTATAAAAAAAATGAGAAAGGAATTAATTTATTATCTGTAAAAGATAATAAAAAACAATTATTAAATGTTAGTAGTAAAACATATGATGAAGAATCATCTAAAATTATTTCATTTATTGATTTAGCAGGACATGAGAAATATTTAAAAACAACAGTATATGGAGTGACCGGATTATTTCCAGATTATGGAATAGTAGTAATTGGTGCAAATACAGGAATTACAAAATTAACAAGAGAACATATTGGGATATTATTTTATCTAAATATACCATTTATAATTTGTATAACAAAAATAGATTTGGCACCAAGACATGTTTATCAAAAATTATGCAATCGATTAAAAAATTTATTAACGAAACAAACTTTTGGGAAAATAGTATATTTTATAAGTGATTCAGATAAAAATAACTCTGAAACAGAACACTATATAGATAATATGCTTGGTAATCCAGAAATAATTCCTGTAATTTCTATATCTAATAAAGATGGTTGTAATATTAATAATCTACATTTGATTTTATCTCAAATTCCAAATAGAAGTAAGTGGAATAAAGATACCGTGAAAGGTAGTATAGTATATTTAGATAGTACATTTCAAGTTCCAGGTATAGGTTTAGTTGTATCTGGAACAGTTAAAGGAGTAGATATAAATGTAAAAGATAAACTTTACATTGGACCATCCAATGGTAATTTCTATCCAGTACAAGTTAGAAGTATTCATAATTCAGTTAGAGAAAATGTTCAAGTTGCTACTAACCAATCTCAATCTTGTTTTGGTATTAAATTTTCAAATCAAAAATTACAATTAGATAGAAAACAAATTAAAAAAGGGATGGTATTAATAAATAATATCGAATTATGGAAAAAAAATATTGTAAAAAAATTTAGGGCTAGAATAAAAATTTTACAACATTCTACTACTGTTAAAACAGGATATGCGCCAGTTATTCATTGCGGTCCTATTAGGCAAAGTGCTAAAATAGAACTATTAGATGATGATAAACCAATTAGAAGTGGCGATAACTGTTTAGTTAATTTTACTTTTCAATATCATAGTGAATTTATGGAAACCAATATGATATTCTTTTTTAGAGATGGTAATACAAAAGGTGTTGGCGAAGTTATTGAATTAGTTAATTAATAAGAATCTACTATAAATCCAGCAATAAAGAAATCTTGTTTATTTTCGGTTTCAATATTATAAAGATCTATATATTCATTATATTTATATAATTTAGCTTTCCCATTTAAATATAATTGACGACCTTTTAAAATAATTTTTTTAATTTTTAAATTATTCTTTATTGACATTATTATTTGTTCATATGGCAAGTTTAATCCACAAGTTGATTTATCTATTATTACAGGTTGTTCTAAATATTGACTAGTTATTCTAAATATAATTATATTTTCGATACTAATATTATTATTATCGCCCGTCGTGTCTAATAATTTATCATTATTAACTATATCTTTTATACTTTTTGAACCATTTATTGTTTCTACTTTAGAATCTTCGCCAAATCCAGATATAATTATATCTTGAAAATTATAATTAAATACTAATTCTGTATCAATATGTTTGATTATTATTTGGAAATCTAATTTTTTTAAATCAATATTAATTATTTTATGTTTATCTAATTTAATTATATTTTTATCAATGTTTAATTCAATAAAATCGTTAAAAATATTAATTATAGTTATAGAGCAATATGGATAATTAATAAAAACTTTAAAGATTTTAAAATAAATATTTTTGTTCATAATAACTAAATATAGATAATTATTATATCAGTTTTAATTATTTGTCCCTAAAATTTCTTCAACAAGATCTTTTGATGTCATTATTCGCATTCTACAGCAGTAGCGTCGAACTTTTAAATTTTTTAATAATTTACTGATTTCAGATTGTTGTTCTTCATCAGATAATTTTTCATTAGAACAAACTTTATTTTTGTCTTTTTCATATTGATTTACTATATTTCCTATAAAAAATCCACAGGTTGGGCAAGTAGAATATATCATTATATATATATATATATATATATAATTTTATTTTATATCAATTTTTATTTATATACATATATATATGTTCGAAAATAATAAAATTTTATATATAGGTTTTTTTTGTATAATACTCTATTTGATTTATGATAAAAATATCGAAAAAATGACTGAAGTTTCAACTGATGATAAAATAAGAGAACTAATTAATACAATTTATAAAGCAGATATACAGGCTATTAGAAATCTAAGTGAGATTGCTCAAAAGTTACAAGGACAAGATGGTAAAGATCTTGTACTACCAGGTAACTTTACAATTGAAGGTAGTTTAAATGTTGCGAAAGATACTACGATTGGTGGAAAAACTACACTAAAAAAAGAATTAACTACCGGATTAGGTGCTACATTTGCTACAGATAGTGGCAGACCATTGAAAATAACTTCAAGTAAGTATGGAACAGAACAAAGTTATATTGCCTTTTATAATGGTAAAGATAGAACAGGGTATATATTACCACAAACAACCAAAGATATACTTGTAAATACACAAAATCTAAAAGTATCGGGTAATAGTAAAGTTACAGGTAGTAGTACAGTTAGTGGTAATAGTATAGTTATAGGCAATAGTATAGTTAAATCGATGTTAATGAATAATTATGTACGATATATACAAGTGGGTAACAGTTTGGCGCCAGAATGGAACCGATATTGGGCTATAGGCGAAGTAAGAGTGTTTGATGAAAATAATGATAATGTAGCTCTCAATAAACCTGTTAAACTATTAAAAGGATCTCCATATAATAGTTCACCTGTTTCTGCGATTACTAATGGTATTATCAAAACAAATACTTGGACAAAATATTATCATGGTGGCGGAACTAATACTCGAAGTTTGTTGGAGATTGATTTAGGCAAAGAATATAATATTTCATCTATCCATATATCTGGAAGATGGAATAGCTCTTATTGGGGGCGTCAAAAGGGTACGCATATTGAAACATTCAACGGTAATCATAAGAGTCACTCAATCGGAAAAATATATGTAAATGGAGATGAATGGTCACAAGTTATGTTCCCATTTCAAAATACCCCTTCTTATAAATATTAATAATTTTATTTTATATCAATTTTTATTCTTAGAAAATCGATTTATTTGCAAAGCAAAAATAATGATGCATTTCACCAAAGGTGAATGTGATTATCTACATTCCATTGCTTTGCAAAATAATCGATAAGTTACTGGTTGTCATAATCGAAATAGCTAAGCTATTTCGATTCGACAAACCAATTTTTATATATATATATGTTCGAAAATACCAAAATTTTATATATAGGTTTTTTTTGTATAATACTTTATTTAGTTTGTGATAAAAATATCGAAAAAATGACTGAAGTTTCAACTGATGCTAAAATAAAAGGTTTTATTACTGCAATTTATAAAGCAGATATCTAAGCTATTAGAAATCTAAGTGAGATTGCTCAAAAGTTACAAGGACAAGATGGTAAAGATCTTGTACTACCTGGTAACTTTACAATTGAAGGGAGTTTAAAAGTTGGAAAGGATACTATTGTTAGTGGAAATAGTACAGTTACTGGAACTAGTACACTTGGGAGCAGTTTAACGGTTAGTGGAAATAGTACAGTTTCTGGTAATAGTGTAATTAAAGGTAATTCAATGGTTAGTAAAAATATGACAATTGATGGATATATATCAAGTAATAAAACTAGATATATTCAAATTGGCAATAATCATTGGGGAAACTCTGCTCGGTTTTCATGGCCGAATCACTTAAATCCATTATATTGGTCTATAAGTGAAGTACAAGCATTTGATAAAAATGGTAAAGATATAGCTCTCAAAAAAAAATGTTAAACAACTAAAAGGTGTTGCATATGGGAATGGTAGTTACCCTCCCTCCGCAATTACTAATGGTATCATCCGCGGAGAGAGTAGCGGTCAGTATTTCCATGGCGGGGGAAATAGAGAAGAAACTTTATTAGAGATTGATTTAGGAGCAGAATATTATATTAAAAACATTGTAATTACTGGAAGATGGAATAGTGGACTTACTGAAAGACAATCTGGAACTCATATTGAAACATTTAATTCCGCTAAACAATCGTTAAATTTTGTTCAAACTGGTCAATGGTGGAATAATTTAACAAAGCATATTGAATTTTAAATTATAGTACTGCGTGATTGTCATTAATGTGTAAAATGCAATGCCATATTATCATTCGGTAAAACGGATATAAAAATTAAATTATAAATTATATAGACTATTAATCAAATAATCTGTATAATCTTAATTGTAATAAGTGCCAAAAGCAAAATATGATGCAATTCTATAAAAGAAAATAAATATAATAATATATATAATTATATATATGTTTCAAAATAATCATCTAAAAAAAGTTTGTATGACCTATTTTCAACACTTGCAATTTTCTTCTAATTTAGGTATACAATTATGGATTGGTTCAGTGAAGGCATTTATTCATGCTTTTATACCAAATTATTATATAACATCAACATCAGATTTAGTTAAAAAATTAGATATAGAAATGAAAAGCACCGGATGTAAAGAAAATAAAGAAATTATATAAATTATATAAATATATATATATGTCCAATTTAAAAAAACTTAATCAACCTTTAAATCCTCTATTTGAACCCGACCAAAATGAATGGGATAAAAAAGAGAAAGAACTTTTATTGAAATTAGAATCACAATATAAAACAAATATTGTTAAACAAGAAAATGCAAATATATTACCACATCAAAGGAAATTAGATGAAATAATATTTGATACAAGAAATGTCTTTTTTAAGGTTCTAGAAATATCATTAAATAAAAAGAATCCATTACCTTATATTTTAGCAGATGATAGAAATCAACTTGCTTTCTGTGTATTAGTAATTTCAATTGGTGTAATGATGTTATTAATATCTAATTTACTAACTGAATAATATTAAATATTATATTTAGCTTTTCCACATTCTTTTCGACATACTGGACATTTATAGTTATATTCAGTTAACCATTGCATAATACAACCATTATGAAAATTATGTTTACAACATAATTTTGATATTTTGTCATCTTTCTTCATTTCCATCATACAAATACTACATTTTTCATTTAAATCCTCTTGTAATTCTTCGGTCTTTATACTATCAAATTCAGTATCATCTAATGTAACTCTAATATCTTCCATATTTTCCGCATCTATTATTCCTGATATATTATTTTGTTGAATGTAAGAATTATTTCGATTAATATTAAAAAATTGATCGCGACTACCTATTATTTCAATAAAATGACCTATTCCGACAGTACTCTCAGTAGGAAGTATATTTGTATCAATCGTTGATTCTAATATATTATTTATTATATTATCGGAATAAATCGTTGATTCTAATGTATTATTTATTATATCATCGGAATCAATATTTGCTTCATCTATTATATCATTATCTGAATCATATACTGAGTTAATATAAATACTCCCGATATTAAATTGTATATTATAAGGTGTGTCAATATTATATGCTTCTTCTATTATATCATCATCTGAATCAATAATTAAATTATTTGATAAATTAATATTAGACATTTATATTTAAATATAATAACATTATATCTTTATAATATACTATGTGTATACTATGTATAATAAGGTAAATTTAATGGAATTTTATGAATAACATCATCCCCTTCAAAATGCATTACAATTAAATAGTTATCAAAATTTTTAAAATAATTACTAATTTCAGATATAATTTTATCAGCTATAAAATTCTTAATAATATAAGGAGGGTATTTCCATGAAACAATATTATTTTCATAATTAATTTCATCTGTATAATTAATGGTAATAGAATATTTATTTTTTATTGCAAATTCAATATCCTTTTTAAAACTATTAATTTTTAAAATAAATGAGTCCATTATTAATACTGAGATTTAATAATTTTGACTTGTTGTTAAAAAATTTTCTAAATTATATTGGTATTCAGGTTTCATCTGATATAATTTGATATTAGTATTATCGACAGATTGATTTATAAATTCGTCTAAATATTTATCTTTTGGTTTATCTTTTTTACTACTTAAAAATAGCGAATCAATTTCTGAATCACTACTTGATGAATCACTACTTGATGAATCACTATCTGAATCACTATCTGAATCACTATTTGATGAATCACTATCGGAATCATTTTTTTTAACTGATGTAATAGAATTATCTGAATTATCTGATTCTATTATTTCAATTTGATCATCTACGTCTTCGTCATAATCACCATTAACTATTGAATAATATTGGGTAATCGTTTCTGATAGTTTTTTAATAGATGGTTCGTGATATCTATCATCATCTATAGATACTAGTATATTATCAAGATACATTTGAAAACTTTTAATATTAACTACATAATCATGTATTTTGTTAGACATTATAGTATAGATATTAGTATAAAGCTTTAAATTTATCATTTTTTTTTAATATTTAGACATATAACACAATATACAATAATAAGAATGTCCAAAGAATATGATAAATTGTTAAAACTAGTAAATGAGCTAAATAATGTATCTGGTGAGAAATGTTTAATCTGTCATTTTCCTGATAAATTGGAAAATTTAGTCAAATTAAAATGTAATCATTATTACCATTCAAACTGCATAAATAGTAGTAAATCAGAAAGTGTAATTAAATGCCCATATTGTGATAAGAAAACTAAATTACAAGAAAATAAACCAAGTGAAATATGTCAAACCATATTAACAAAAGGAATTAATAAAGGAAAATCATGCAATAGACCAAACTGTTTCTATCATAAAAAAGCAATTATTGTACCAACTGAAGTAATTATTACAAAACAAGACACATGTAAAGTCTTAATTAAGACAGGTTTAAAAAAAGGAACTATGTGTAATAGATTAGATTGTAAATATCATAAAGTAAAATCAATTATTGTTTAATCAATAAAATCACAATTTTCTTCATCTCCACCATCATCTTCATTACTATCTGTAAGTTTAATATCATTTAAAAATAACATTTTATTTTTAACTAAATCAGTACCGTTCTGTCCTTTATTTAGTTGAAATTTAGTATCATATCTATAAAATCTTTTTCTTTTATTTACTATTTTTTTCAAATGTTCAACTTCATTTAAATGAGTTCTATAATATTGAACTAATTCCCATGTTTTAATTAATACTGAATATATTTTTTCCATAAACCATTCTTTGTCTTTTTTAATTTCTACATTATGACACAAAGGTAATCTCCAATATATAATTTTATCAAAATAATATGTTTCAGCCATTTCTGGATTTTCTATCTTCCAATTACAAATAGCAGTAACACACCAGTTATCGTACTCTTCTAATGTATAATCTAATCTAGGCGGATATATAAATTTTGCTCTAAATTCATGACAATCATCTTTATTAGCAGGGTCTAATTTATATTTATATGGTAAGAATTGTAATAGACACCCTCTTGTTATTAGTGGATTAATATCTTTTTCAATACCTTTATCTCCTTCAGCAAACGTTGATTTAAATTTAGTATCATTTAGATATTCTTCTCTGTTTTCATATTCCAATAGTTTACATTGCCAGAAATCGCACTTGTCAAGATCACAACAAAGTAACTGTTGTTGAATTTGACAATAATAATAGAAAGGACAAATGGTACCACATATTTTACCTTTTGTAGAAATAGCTCTTGTGATAGGGCATTTAATTTCAAGCATAGTACCAAGTCTATCAGAAAATTGTCCATCTAATGTTGATTTCGAACAAATACCATCGGGTGAAGCTGCTAACATTGGAAATTCAATACTAGGTAAACAACCAAATTCAGTTACTTTATTATTATATATATGTTCATAAACCATTGTAGCAATTTGTTCATATTTTTTTCCATGATGGCAATGCATATTATCAAAAAATGGATAATCTGGATCACACTTTTTAACAATAAAATTTTCATATGGTTCATATGGATTCAAATCAACACAAGTTGCAGTATCTGATGCGGTAACCCGCAAATGTCTAAATTCATACCATGCAGGTGTTCTTTGTTCCGGTTGTGGTGTATGAAATAATGTTTGAAAGTGTTCTTCAAGTTTTTTATATTTTTTAGGAACTTTAATATTTTTTGTATAAATTTCATCAATTACAAATTTTTTATCAAGTTCTCGAAAACAATTTTTTCCATTAGAAAAATCAAGAGTTTGATTATATACAAACTTAGGTGTAAAAATTCGAGTAGATATATTTTGCAAATCAGTATATGTTAATTCCGGATACTTATTTTTAATATTAGTATAAATACTACTAATATACTTGTTAATATTTGTTTTATCAAATAATTGATTTTCTTGTATATTATTTGTTTTCATTATTAAAGTTAGTTCTTTTTGAACATCTTTAATTATATCAGACAATCTTCCAAAATTCATTATATTAGTATACAACTAATAGTTTATTAGTCAATAAATCAATTTTTAATTATATTTTTGTTCAATTATGACAAAAATATAATTAGTACTTGTATAATCATTTTTATTTATCGATTAAATATTTACCGTTTTTAAATGATAAAATAGGTATTGATATTATTCGCCCATTATTTGTATCATATTTTACTTTATCCTTTTTTGTTAAAATTTTTGCATGTACAAGTTTTATTAAATCATTCTTTAATTTATCTTTAGCATCTATATCTTCAATAAGTAGTTTTGAAATAAACTCTTTTATTTTAATAATTTTATGAACAGGTGATAATTTAATCCATGGTTTTTTATATAGATAATCATCAGAATAAATAACTTCTTTAACTTCAGATGATGCATCATTATCACCTTGTGACAAAATTTTTTCATTTTCAGTATATAATTCGTCAATATCTGTTTCTTTTTTTAATTGGTTTGTAAAAAAATCATATTTAATATTTGTTTTTTTACAATGTTCTATTATATTTTGATAATAACTAATGTTTAATTTATTTGATATAGTGTTAATATTCATTAATATATATATCAGTATTTGCTTATACCAATTTTGTATATAGCCTACTCATTCGTTTATTATTATTTTTTAAATAAATTTATATTTTTTAAAAATGTATCAATATCTATTTTAGAATCATTAATTATTGTATAATTAGTTTCCAGTGTTTCGTTTTTAATAGATGAAACTTGATTTATATTCATATAATATTCTTCTGACTTTTCTAACTTATCACCAATAAAAATTAATTTTTTTACATGGTATTTATCTTTTTTTGCAACATCACAAATAATGTAGTGGAAGGTTAACATACCTTATAGTAATATAAGAAATAGTTCTTTTAATATAGTTTATTGTATAATTTCATTTAGAACCTAGTTAATGTAGATATCATATTTTTATTTTGCGTTCCAATTAAATATTATTACTAAAAATAGATTATGACTTTTACTTTACAATGTTAGAGAGTGCAACAATAATTTCACTAAAGTTAAATAAAATTTGATATATTATTTTATTTATTACAAGTGTAATATTAATAATGCCTTCAAAAACTACAAATTTTATTGCAATTTATCACTATCCATGTCCGGATGGCGAATTATCTGCTGCTATATTTAAGAGTGTTCATAAAAATACAATTTTTATTCCATGGTTACATGAATCAAAAGATAAGAACATTGAGATAATTAAAGAAACAATTAAAAAAACTAATTTTCCAGAAGTATATTTTTTAGATTATTGTCCTGAATTTTCTATTATAGAAAGTATTGTTGATACTGTACAAAATGTAACTGTTATTGATCATCACAAATCACCATGTGAGAAATTTATTGAACAATTTGAAGAATTTAATAGTTCTACTAAATTAAATAGTTCTAATAAAATATTTGATGAATATAATCCAAAAATTAAAATTATATTTGATAATAATAAATCAGGTTGTCAATTAACATGGGATTATTTTCATTCAATATGTACATATCCAATATCAGTAAAACATATTGGTAATAGAGACATTTGGGTATGGGATGATAAAAATACTGAACCATTTACATCTGGCTATAATCTTTATTATAATATTAATAACAACATGACTTCTGATTGTAGATTAGATATCTATTCAAAAATTCTTAATGTAGATGATGATACTGTTAATTCTATAATTAAAATAGGAAATGAATCAATATTAAAAATGAAAACGGAATGTCTAGATTTACTAAAGTATGTTGAAGAATGTACAGATACTGATATTAAGGGTCAAAATTTACAAGTAATTGAAGTTCCAATGACTAAATATCATTTGACTAAATATTTACAAGAATTAATTGAATTAAAGTATCCAATGAGTGAAGTATTAAGATTAAAATACATAAAGAGCGACAGTTATGTGTATTCATTAAGAAGTCTACAGGAAGATATTCGAGTAGATTTATTAGCACATAAATATGGAGGCAATGGACATTATAAAGCAAGTGGGTATAGTGTACCTATTGATTATAGTGTACCTATTGATTATAGTGTACCTATTGATTATAGTGTAGATGTTAATACTATATCTATTTAATAATAATTTTAATAGATTATTAATAATATAGTTTATATTATTAATGAATAAATAT
>ERZ807291.8444-NODE-8444-length-11493-cov-7.347176_pt1 | contig 11493 bp, 12 predicted proteins | sample MGYA00521257_ERZ807291 | MGnify/ENA primary metagenome ERZ807291 (study PRJEB31413, sample SAMN03169783) | marine metagenome | biome: Marine; feature: Water; material: Subsurface seawater | place: North Sea | collected 2011-04-28 | depth 1 m m ...
GGAGCTAAAAGTATGTCAAAAGAGTTTCTATATTTTGATGTTTCTTTAGGTGATACAAATCCATAAAAATAAACATTATCTAAATTTAAATTTTTTGAATAATTTTTCCAATATTCAATATCCTCCTTTAATCCACCCACTAGATGAAACGTTATATCATTTAGTTGTTTGGCGCATTCAATAATTGTCTCGATACCACGACCTTTATAGAGGTGTCCAACATAACCAACTTTTAGATTATCTTTACTACCATAAAGTTTAATCTTATCATTAAAATTTTCTATTACATCTGCACCATCATGAGCAACGTAAATCATGTTGTTATTTAAGTATCCTTTTTTTAAATATATATTTTTTAATGCTTGAGATATAACTATCATTCTTTTTAAACATTTATTTTTAATAAGTTTTTTAAAAACTATTAGCCTATGATTATTTTTATCTGAGGCAGGTAGATGTGCTTCATAAATTACTTTATTTTTAAGCAATGTTGCTACGTAAACACCGTGTAAAAATCTCCCATACACTAAATCAAACCTTTTATTGGTAAATAAATAAAAAAAAATAGCTATTGTATAAAAAAAAGCTCCACCTTTTAAATTAGGATGAATAAGTTTTTTTATATTAAAATTTTTTTTCACTCCATAATATTGATAAATATCAGATACATTTTTTTCATATTGATCTTTTACATCTGGTGCTAACAAAACTACATTATGTCCATTATCAGCAAATGCTTGACACATTTTCATGACGTGTATACTGTTTGCTGATCGTGAAGGTATGACAGATTTTGATATATATAATATTTTCATATAGTATATAATTAATTTAACTATTTTTTAAAACGAACATATAATAAATATATTAATACAATTATGAAAAGAATTATACTTCCTTTCAAAATAATTTTTTTATTATTATTTCTTATCATTTTATTTTCTTCTTTGCTAAATCTGTATGAAAAAAAGGATGCAATTAAATTTAAAGTTTTCAAATTTTTAAATATTTCTGAAAAGAATAATGATGCATACAAAACTTTTATTCCTGAAAAGGACAAATATTGGGCAAAAAAAATTATGCAAGGTGGTTATATATTGCATTTTAGGCACGCAGAGAGGAACAAGTGGATAGATGTAGAAATGTATGATGCTTTAGAAAGTGATGTTCATAATAATGGAATAAATGAAAGCCGTTATGCTGAAAATGATTATTTTGATCAAGCAGTTTGTTTAAATAAACGTGGAAAAATTCAAGCAAAAGCAATGGGTGAGCATCTTAATAATATAAATTTCCCTATTGGATATGTTGCTTCTTCACCTTCTTGTAGAGCAAGACAAACTGCCAAAATATCTTTCAAAGGATACGACTCACTCCATAGAATATTGGTTCACACAGGTCCTTATAATGAAACCAGACTGGATAGAAAAGAGAAACTTATTAATTTTTTTAAAAATCTAAAGATGATTAAAAATAAAAACACAATAGTTTCTGCACATAACAGTGTTGTAATTTGTGAAATGTTTATAAATATGAAATGTCCCTCTAAAATCGAATTAGAAGAAGGTGGCTTTTATGTTATCAATAAAACTAGTGAAGGATTAGTACTAGAGTATGAATTTCACACTTTTAATGAATTTATCAAGGTTTTTTACAAAAGATAATTTTAAAAGATTAAATTTGAAGAAAATTTCATTCTTTTTTTTTATTTCTTAACATAATAAATGTCATATTTAAGATTATATTATAAAATATTATCAATAATTATAATTTCTTATTTTAAATGTCTGGTTAATGATTTTAAAAGAATTTTTTTACAAATTTTATCAAACCTTGTATTTCTTTATTAAATATTAAATACTCTTTATTCTTCAAGATATTTTTTAAAATAAAATTTTCTGATGATTTGCTTTGAATAATAATTTTTGGAACAATATCCTTTTTTTTTAAAATTGTTTTAATTACAAATACCAACTCATCTGTTCTAAATTTATAGTATGTATTAAGATTTATTATCTTTGTTAATTTAACAAAATCCACTTCAATTTCTTTTTTTAAAAACTCTATAAAAAAACTTAGTGGCATCGCAAATGTTATTTGATTTGGCTTATTCTTTATTTTAATAGCTTTATTTAAATAACTATTTTTAATAATTGAATTAATAAAAAAATTCCATAATTTTTTTTTATTTTTGCTAGGTTTGCCAAACAAGTTTGGTAATCTAATAATTGTTTTTTTAATTTTTGATCCTCTTAAATATTTTTCAATATTTTGATGCCATCTTATATACGGTATTAACTGATTATCATTTTTATTTAAAACTTGAATAGTAGAGCAATAAATTAATTTTTTTACATCATTTTTTTTACAAAAACCAAGAATATTTTTTGCAAATTCAGTAGAATTTTTAAAGATTTTTTTTTTATTTTCTTCACACCAAAATTTATTTGGTCCTGAACAACAGATTAAATAATCAATTTTTTTTTTTAATTTAAGTTTTCTATTAACTTTTATTATTTTATATTTGCTATTTAAATTTTCACAAATCCTATTACCAATAAATCCTGTTGAGCCTAAAATACCTAATGTTTTAAGTGCCATTTAAATTTGAAGTAATTCTTATTTTTTTTTATTTTTTTGGCGTTGCTATTGTCTAAACTTGTAATATTACAAATTAGTGCTTTAGATTTAGATATACACATAAAACCATACCAAACATTTGGTTCTATGTATAAAACTTTGTAATTTATTGGGTATCCCAGTTTAATTGTTTCAAAAGTTTTTTTGTTTTTTAAAACAAACAAAACTTGACCCTTTGGTACGCATAAATATTGTTCACTATTAGTTTTTTTCCATGCTCTAATATCATTGGGCAATATATTTGAGAAATAAACCTCACTTATTTTTTTCAAAATTTTATCTTTATTATTATACATATGAATAACTGAACTTTTTTTGTTTTTAATAATTTTTTTTTTTATAATCTTCATTATTAAAATTTCTATATTCTATAGTTATTTATTTTATTAAATTTTTTTTCATAATATTTAATTTGACCTATCGTAAATTGGGTCATATTTTTTTTCTCTCTTAATGCTCTATACCATTCTGAGGTCATTTTAATTGTTTCCTCAAAATTTAAAACTGATCTCCAATTTAAAATTTTTTTAGCTTTTTTTGATGATAATTGTAATAACTTATGTTCAACAAAATTATCTTGATTTTCAAAAATAATTTTCAATCCTTTCCACTGTTTTTTAAGTATTAATAAAATATCTTGTACTGACTTATTATCGGAATTTGATGGACCAAAGTTGAAGGACTCACCGGTAATTTTTTTACTATCACTCAGCAAATAGTGACCAGCTAAAAGATATCCAGATATTGGTTCTAGGACATGTTGCCATGGTCGAGTAGAGTTTGGGCTTCTTATTTTTACTGATGTATTGCTTTTCCAAGATTTAAAACAATCTGATATTATTCTATCATCTGCCCAGTCTCCTCCTCCAATAACATTTCCAGCTCTAGCAATAACTATTTTATGACCTTTTTTTTTAAACAGCAATTGATAGGAATTTGCAATTATATCTGCGGCACCCTTTGAACTGCTATATGGATCGTCGCCACCTATTTTATCACTTTCAATATATTTTTTTTTTGTATTTATATTTTTATAAACTTTATCACTTGTAATAAGGACTAAGTTTATTTTTTTTTTACAATTATAAATTATATCAAGAATATTTAATGTTCCCACTGTGTTTGTTAAAAATGTTTCGAGAGTTTCTTTATAAGATTTTTTAACTAATGCCTGTGCTGCTAAATGAAATATTATTTCAGGTTCAATTTTTTCTATTAAATTTTTTAATTTTTTATTATCTTTAACGTTTATTCTGTAATCTTTTTTAATTAATTTTTTAATATTTAAAATTTTGAATAAAGATGGATTTGTTGGAATACTTTTTGAAATTCCATAAATATCTGCCCCCGAAAGATAAAGCCAAAAACACAGCCAAGAACCTTTGAAACCTGTATGTCCTGTTACTACTATTTTTTTATTTTTATAAATTTTATTTATCATTTCCACTTAGCCTTACCTTTTACCCAGAGATTATTTAAATATTTTTTTTCTCTTAATGTGTCCATGCATTGCCAAAAATCATAATGTTTATAGGCTTTAACTTGACCAATGTTTGACAATCTTTCTATGGGCTTGTGTTCAAACATTTCTTGATTATTTTTTATAAATTTAAAAACCTCATAATTCATTACAAAAAAACCTCCATTAATCCAATTATTATTAATTTGTGGTTTTTCCTTAAATTGTTTTACAAAGTTATTTTTATTTATGACTATCTGACCAAATCTAACAGTTGGTCTAACTGCTGTTAGAGTTATTATTTTTTTATGATTCAAGTGAAATTTTATTAATTTTTTTATATTAACATTTGCAACTCCATCACCATAAGTCATCAAGAAGTTTTCCTTTTCTTTAAAATTTTCTTTTAAAAGTAATATTCTTCCTCCAGTCATAGTATTTAGTTTAGTATTAATACATCTGATATTTGCACCTTTAATTGGATTTAATCTAAAATATTCCTCTATAATTTTTCCCTTATATCCAAGTGCTAAAATAAAATCTTTTAAACCATACTTCATATAAATTTTTATAATGTGAGATATTATCGGTTTTTTACCTATTTTTACTAAAGGCTTTGGTATAAGCTTTGTTTCTTCGGATAAACGTGTACCCTTTCCACCACACAAAATTATAGTTTTCATTTTTATTTTTATTTTAATGTTTAAATTTTTGACTTTATAAATAAGAACCAATATTTAAACCAAAATTTAAATTTCAACGTAAAATTTGCAATAAAATAGTGTTTTTTAAAAAATTTTTCCATTCCTATTAAATATTCACTTGAAATATCAGTCTCTCTTGTATTTGTGTGTCTTCTTATATTAACTAAATTTTCTCTTAAAACATCATATTTATATCCAAAATATAATGCTCTTATTATAAAGTCTTTATCATTGGATGGATGAATATATTCATCAAAACCTCCAAGACCAATAAATAAGTCTTTCTCAACTACAAGGTTTGAAACTACACACCCTGGGTTTCTTAATAAAAAATCTTTCATTTGAAGATCTTCTTTCAATTTTTTTCCTGGTTTTTTTTCATCTTTGTGCCAATCTGTAAACCAAGTATATATAATTTTGCTTTTATTATTTAATATAAATTGAGAAATTTTTTGTAAATAATCTAACTCCCAGATATCGTCATCGTTTAGAAAAGCAACAAAGGATCCTGATGCTTTAGAAACAGCTAAATTCATTGAAATAGAACTTCTTCCCTTCATTTTGTGTCCAATATATTGAACTGGTACATTGGACTCTTGAGATATTTCCTCAATTAATAGTTTGGTGTTTTTACTGGGCACATTATCTGAAACAATTATTTCTATTGAAGGGTAAGTTTGATTAATAGCAGAATAAATTGCTTCTTTTAAATATTCATCTCTATTATGTGTGGCAATAACAACTGAGATATGAATACTGCTATTCACTAAAAACCTCATCATAATGACCTTGTTTATGGCCTATAGTGGCATTAAAACCGTACTCATCAAAAAATTTGTAAACCTCTTCAGAATTGTTGCCATATTTATTTAAATTATTATTATCAATTTCAATAATTACCTTTCGTACTAATCCTGATTCAAATAAGTCCTTGATGCCATTAAGAACTGACATTTCATAACCTTCAGTATCAATTTTAATATAAATATCTTCATAATTTCCTAAAGCCAATATATCAGACTTCTTTAATGATGAGCTATTTATCTTTGACCCTGAATTAGAAATATGAGATGCACCAGAATTATGATTATCCTCTTCATTTAAAAATAATTCAGAATTAGTAGAAGTTATTGCTTTGTTATAAGTATAAATATTGGGACATTTATTTAAAAGAATATTTTTTTGCATTAAATTAAATACTGATAAAGATGGTTCAAAGGCCATAACTACACCTCTGTTTTTTTGTTTCTTGTTAAAACTTTGCTAGCAAGTATGCTTGTACATCCTTGATTAGCTCCAATATCAATAAACAAAATATTGTCAGGTAAGTTTTGAATAAATTCTGCTACAATCCCATAACTGCCTTCAAAGCCAATCCAGTTCATATTGTCATACCAATGGACAATCATTTGAAAACCATAGGCAGTTTTAGCGATAGTTACTTTAAAATATGGACCAACTAATTTAGCAAATCGCTTACGATTACGATGTGTGGGTATATTTTTTAAAATATATGTTGCAAAATATACTAGTAGTTGCTTAATTTTCATTATTTCCTATATCCATATTTAAGATTAAATCTATACACTACGAGAGATATAAAGGCTTGCATCAATTTTGACATTTCACTTTTCCAGGCAGTATCAAGCTGGATCTTATCAATTGGACGTGTAACAATTCGATTACCCGAAATACCGTTGAAATCTAAAGTGTTTGGGTGAAGCATAGAAGGCTCAAAATTAATTCCAGTAAAATTACAAATTTTTTGCATTGTCACTTCTAAATTTGTCACCATATCTTCATAACGGACTGTCAACCAATTATCTGAGCCATGTAAAGCCATTAGACGACTTACAGCATAGTCAGTTTGCAATAATTTATACCAACCTGTCCACCAATTTTTATATTTACGGCGATAAGAATTTACAATTCCTCTCCCATCACGCACCAGATAGATAACACGCACCTTGAAAAGAGGGTTTCCCAAAAGAGCGCTGAGGCGTTTTGAATTTTTTGAGGAGTCAGCAATAATACGTTTTTCAGAAATTTTTAAAATTATTTCTAATGCAGCTTTATTACATTGGTTAGCCACACCATCATGCTTTAATTTTTTATTGAGTTTAAAAGGTACCTCAGTTATCCTATAACCATATTTCTCACTCATTTTCTGATCTACTCTAGACCAAAAACTATTTTTAAGTAAAAAATTATCACTGGTCCAATCAGGATTTTTGCTGTTAAGCGTTATTATTTCACTTACACCAATTACTGAACTGTGACGATCAAGGCAAAGGTTCAATAGCGTAGAGCCACAATGTCCAGCACCAATTATATAAAGAATTTCAACTGGATTGTTCATTTATTTAGCTTCAATTATAACACAGTCTTTAAAAACTTGGCTCACTTTAAAGTCATGACTTTGAGACAATTTTACAAGAATGTCTTTGATCTCTTTTGCGTTAACACCCCCAGGCATTTTTTGAGATTGGGGTGCAACAGCAATTTTTTTTTCTATTTTAAACAGGTCAAATAATTTTTTTAATATAATTTTAAGATTAATTAAAATATCATAAAATTTATCTTTACTTCTAGATTGATATGGTGGCTCATAAAATAATTTAAATTTAGATAAATCCTCCAGAATAATTTCAGAAGCATACTTTTTTTCAATATGTATATATTCTCTAAAAACTTTAGAATAATCTTTGTGAGGTATTGGTTGTTTATTAATATTATGTTTGCAAAATTTAATTACATCTCTGATATTATCAAAATGTTCTGATAATTCATATGGTAAGGCTTTTTTCACATTATCTTTCTGTAGTCTTAAGTATCCTATTGGTATTCCAGCCATGTAAGCATTAATTGCACTCATACACCCTCTATGAAGTAATGCACTTGAGGCATAAACCCAGGGCTCAATATCTCCCTCATAAATAATTTTAATTTTTTTAAAAGATTTTGTAATTTTGTACCATTCCTCATGATCTTCAGATGGATGGGGTCTAATAATAATTTGAGGACAAGAACTATCATTATCTAATTGTTTAAAAAATTCAATGTATGCTCTAAATTCATTTAATGTATTCGTGGCCCAGTTCATTTCATGTTCTAAATCATTACGCTCATTGTCCCATTTACTATTTTTTATCCTTTCATATGCATGTTTTTTTTTTTGTGTTGAGTTGTAACCAAAATCAGAAGAAAAAAGGATAAAATTACCATTTTGTTTTTTAATTTTTTCTATTTTTTTCTTATACAAAAATTTAAATTCATTTCTAAGCAAATCAATTCTAGGCCAACCAGTTTTAGTAATATTTAGGCTTGAATTTTTGAATACATCTACTCCTGCTTCGTGTGCATGTTGCCCAATTGAATAATAATTATCAATGTATTTTTCACTTCCTGGCCAAACTCTACTTCTTATTTCTTTTTTATAATCTACAGTTGAAGGAGAAATTTCTTGATCTAAAATTATGAATTTTTGGATTTTTCCTTTAATTTCCAATAATTTAGACATTTCCATTCCACCTTTAACAATAATTGCTCCTGCTTTATCATTTTTTTTTTTCAATAATCTTTTTATTGCATCCTTTGACCCAATATAAATTCTCATTCCTAACTTGGAAGCAAATTTTGATAAGAGAACATGGGAATTTAGTTCTCTAACTTTAATTTCAATTGGCAAATAAATTGTGATTTTGTTCATTTCTGTATCTAAGTTTAAATTTATATACTTTAAGAATCTTAAAAGCACTTATTAAAGTTGACATTTGAGTTTTTAATAATATTTCAGGCTTAATTTTATTGATTAGATATGCAACAAGATGGCTATTAATTCAATACTTATTTTCTCTAAAAAATTAATATTCTATTTTTATTGATTTTCTTTTTTTTATTGATTTATAAAGTGCCTCACAGATTAAAAGGGCGTTCTTGCAATCTTTAAAGCTAACTTTTGATTTTTTTCTTTCAAATATTGATTTACAAAAAACATCAAGTTCTTTTTTGAATGAATCAGAGTATCTTTCTATAAAGAAGTCTAAATAATTCTGGCTTTTACCCGTACTATTTTTTAAATATTCTTTTATGTGTTTTTCTCTTATATTTTTAGTTTGTATCATGCCCTTATTGCCAAAAACTTCGATTCTTTGGTCATAACCGTAAGCAGAATGCCTAGAATTATTAATAATACAAATTTTTCCTTTTTTAGTCTTAAAAAGAGATACCACTGTATCAAAATCTTTTTGTTTTTTTATTTCTAAATTAAATAAATTGGAAGCATAACAAAACACTTCTTTTATTTTATCATCTTTAAAAAAATTAAGCATCAAGTCAATATCATGTATGGAACAATCTCGCAAAATTCCACCACTAGATTTAATGTATCTGGCTGAAGGTGGATTTCGATCTCTACTGGTTATAATTAATTTTTCAATTTTTCCAACCAATCCTTGTTTTGATTTTTGCAAAATACATTCAACTGTAGGATCAAATCTTCTATTAAAACCTATTTGTAAAGTTTTTTCATAGTTTTCACAAAGTCTGCTAAATTTATTAATTTTTTTTAAATCAAGATCAATTGGTTTTTCACAAAAAATAAATTTTTCATGATGTATAGCTTTTAAAATTAATTGTAGATGAGAACTAGTTGGTGTTGCTATTAAAATTGCATCAATATTTTTATTTTGAAAAATATCTCTATTAATATTTTCACAAACATTTAAATTATATTTTTTTTTGAAAAAATTTAGCTTTGTAGTATTTGTATCTGAAATACATTCGACATTAATATTCTCGTTATCAATCATATTTTCAAGGTGAATGGATCCAATTCTACCAAGACCAATGATTGCAAAATTTATAATTTTCATTAATAAATATATTTTTTCAATATTTTCATGTAATCCTTTTTATCTATTGGGTCAGTTGTTTCTTTAATATCAAAAAGCTTATTCATCAAAATGAAATAATTTTTTTCATCAAAATATTTTTTATCTTTCTCCATGGCTTTTTCAAATAATTTTTGATGAAATTTATCCTTATCAATGTGAGTTATAAGGTGATATTTTTCAAATAATTTTTTTGATAAGATCAACACTTTTTTGTCCAAATTCAAAATTTTTATCGAAAGTTCAATTGCTACTAACATTCCTATCGTAATTGCTTCACCATGAAAAACTTTGTGTTTTGTTGCTATCTCTAATGCATGACCAATAGTATGACCAAAATGATAAACACGCTGAAGTTCATTATTTTTCTTATTAAATAAAATTGATTTGCTACCTATCGAAAGTCTAAGTATTTTAGAAATATCTTTTATGAATTCTAATTTTTCTTTTTTATTTAGATTTCTTATAATTTTTCTTTTTATGTAAGATGAATTATTTTTCTCTAGGTATTCTAATAATTTTTTAGAATGACCAATTCCATGTTTTATTATCTCGGCGAATCCATCCCAAAAGTATCTTGTATCCAAATAATCAAAAACATATCTTGTTTCTATAAATATCTTTTTAGGTAGCTGGTAAGATCCTATTTGATTTTTACCATTATTTAGATTTAAAGCATTTTTGCATGATATAGCGGCGTCAGCAGCAGCTAAAAGTGTGGTTGGAACTGACAGAAAACTAATCCCTCTATATATGACTGATGCAATATAACCTGCTAGATCAATTATTGTTCCTCCACCAATTGCTATAATAAAACTTTTAGCAGTAACACCTTTATTAAATATTTTATTTATATATTTTTGAAAAGTTTTTAAAGATTTTACATGCTCTCCACCTTTCAATAGAAATATTTCTGCATTTAATTCCGTTTTGAGTTTTCTACAATAAAGTTTTAAATCCATTTTACTAAATAAATTTTTATCAATAAAAATAAAAGTAGGATTTTTTTTAACTATAGGTTTTAACTTTAATGTTATATTTTTTTTAAGAAAAATATTTTGATCGAATAAAATTTCGCAAGTTTCGTTTTTTATGAACTTTAATTTAAACATAGGGTTTATTTTCCAGAATTAATTTCACAAAAATAATTTACACTAAGATTTGAGTGGCTATTTCTATCAGTTTTATCTATAAACTTTATTTTTTCTCTTTTCAAAAAATGTTTCCATATCTCAAAATGATGTGAATCCTTTAAGTTTACATGAGAAAATTTAATTTTATTTTTTTCCAATAATTTTATAAATTTGTTATGAGAAATACTTTTTGATCTTTCAAAACCAATAAATGCATAATTTGAAGAACAGTCTTTACTTAATCTTTTAATTTTACAAATTTTTTTTTTTTCAAATTCTTCAAGTATGCTTTTTATTAACAACCAATTTTTTTTACAACCTTTAATAATATCTTTTATCTTTTTTAATTGAGCAAATGCAACTGCAGCTGTTATTTCTGACATTCTATAATTAAATCCTCTGGACATAATTGAATATGGTCCTATTGGATCATTAGTTTTTCTTGGATCACTACCAATTTTTCTATTCATTCCAAGATTATGAAACCTAACACACGATGAATGATATCTTGAAGAGTTAGTCATTATTGCTCCCCCCTCTCCTGATGTTATCATCTTATTATATTGAAGTGACATTGTTGATATATCCCCAAGACTTCCAACTCTTTTTTTATTGGGCAAAAAACCACCAAAACACTGACTGCAATCTTCAATTATTGGTATATT
>ERZ807291.8452-NODE-8452-length-11486-cov-7.559706_pt1 | contig 11486 bp, 10 predicted proteins | sample MGYA00521257_ERZ807291 | MGnify/ENA primary metagenome ERZ807291 (study PRJEB31413, sample SAMN03169783) | marine metagenome | biome: Marine; feature: Water; material: Subsurface seawater | place: North Sea | collected 2011-04-28 | depth 1 m m ...
GTTTATATAATTGCTATGTCATTTTTTATAATGTGGACTTTAAAATATAATGTTCAACGACCATATCAATTTTATGACTATATTCAAGGTATATTTGTTAACAAAGCAATGTATTTAATTGTTATTTTTGGAATTTATATTTATATTTTTTGTCCATTCGATACATGTTATCATAATAATGATTCTCCATTATGGAGAAAAGATTTTAATAGATTTGCTAAAGAATGTATGTGTGATTACACAAATAATAATGTTTCATATTTGGAAGAAGGCGTATGTACTAATTATGATAATTCATATTGGATGAAAAAATTCGATAGTATAATAGGTCTATTTTTAAACTTAAATAGAAAAATAGAAAGACCTTTAAAATATATAAATAGTAGTATGTGTAATTATTGTGAAGTGGACTATCCATGTATAGATAGAAGGCCATATAATTCGTTATTTATTACAACTCCTGAATATTTAACAGTTTATAGTAATGATTTAAAAAATGATACAAATAAAACAGTTAGTAATTATGCTAAGAGTAAAAATTATGTTGCAGCAATTAATGAAAAATATAAGTATAAATATATAATAGATGAACAAAAAATATCTAAATATATTCCTTATGATACTGGAACAATAATACATCTAAGAACTGATGATGATTATGATAAAGTGTTATTAATGAGTTGTTTAAAATTAAATCCTAATAAAAATAATACAACAACAGGTATAAATGGATTAGATTATTCATATTCTTGGATTTATGTGAGAGATAGGAATGGATTAACAATCTTTAATGATTTAATAGAAAATTTACGAGTTAAAGTATGTCCTTATTCTTTTAGAATTTTAGCGGTTGCAACTAATTATGAGCTATTAGATTATAACATTCCAATATCTGAATATGATTTTATATTAAAATTTGAGAAAAATGAATTAGATTATACTTCATATCCATATTATCCAACATTTGATTTAAGTAAATTAAAGTCATTTAAAAGAGGATATAGTACTTTTCCATTTAATGACAGACCTGATTTTATTAAAAGAAAATTAATTTCAATATATAAATATTTAACAAGACATCCCTCACAAAAATTTAGAACTAAGAATGTAACAATACTGAATGGAAATATATTACGTTATGATCTATCATCTTCCAAATTGCAATTAAATAGCATAATATTAGATGATTACTATTTAAAAAATATTAATTATATTAACCAATGTTCAAAATATATTAATAAACTTAATGAAATAAACGATTATCACAATGATGATGAAGAAGAGGAAGAATATCTAAAATTTTATAATAATAGTCATCAAGCAATACCACAAGATTTTTATTTGACAGCTAATTATAGATTAGATATAGAAGGAATATTTAATAAGATAAAAATAAATTCAGATAATGAAGATTTAAATGAGATAATGTACAATTTAAATATGGAATTATACAATTTAAATTATATTCAAAGAAATGATGTAAGAAGAAAAATTAATAATAAAATAATTGAGAATTTTAATAAAATTAGGGGACCATTACTTAATAGGTCTAATCCTGATAATTTGTCACAATTAGAATATTTCTATCAGAACAAAAATAATATTATAGATCTCAAAACATCTACACCTGTAACAATAGTGGATGGTAAATACACTATAAATTTAATAGAAAATTTTAAATTAGAAGAAATTGTTAATCGACATGAATTTTCTAAAAAAGAGTATATTAAAGATGGCATTGTAAATGAATGTATTTTTTGTAAACAAACATGTAAAATGTAATTATAATTTTTTAACTTCAAACATACCATAAATAAATAAGTAAATAACGAATATAAGAATTCCAATGTGTATTCCTTTCGTTACATAATAATAAATATCACCTTGTATCATTTCTCTATTACATAAAATATTTTTCTTCATAGGGAAAATATGATTAATAATATTATTTAAAATAGGATCACCCCACCAACCCATATCAAATGAATCTAATATATGTACATGAACATCTTGTCCTTTTTTATCAATAACTATTGGAATCCAATGTTTAACAACTTCTATTTTTTTCTTGAAATATACAATACATAAACGATAATTATTATTTTTAAAATTTTTTATTTTATAATTATCATTAAAATCAAACATATTTGTTTCATTACCATAAGTGATAATTAAATTAGGATCTAATTTATTATCCTTTATAATTAATTGTAAATCAGATTTTGATAATGAATTTGACTTATAAGTTTTTTGATATTGAATAATATCATTATTCATAATTTTTTCTGATTTTAATTTTTTAAAAAATTTTGATTTTTTAATACTTTTAATACAATTATTATAATCAATTTTAGAGTTATCTAATAATTTTAACATTAAATTACCATTTCTAATTGCATGATATCCACATGTACTATCTACAACACCTTGAGGTGGTAAAAAAAAATTCCATGTATAACAATGTATGTTTATCATTATAATTATTATTAGATAATTATTATGATAATATATTAAATTATTAATTTTGATTGATCTATATAAGATATCATTCGCATTCTACAACAATATCTTATTAAACCTAAACTATTTAATAGTACTTCAACTTCTTTTTGTTTTTTTTCCTTAGATAATTTGTCATTGTTTGATATTTTTTCATAGCCTTTTTCATACGGTATTTGTTTATCAGCTAAGATTAATTGACAAGTAGGGCAAACAGGATACAACATTATTATATTAATAATTATTTTTTATTTAAATGATTTAATTTCAATTTTTTGAATATACTTAATATTTTTATACCCATTAATATAATTAATTATATATCTATTATATGTGGAAAAGAATAATAAAAAATAGATTTGATCTTGATTTTGGATCATTGAGTATGTGTTCATCATATATTTACTTACCTAATTTAGATGGTAAATTAATTACATATAAAATTAATAAATATAATATGATTAAAAATAATTCATGTGGTCTTAAAACATTACATGCTAAAAATAAATCTAATAATGCAATTATAACAATATATGAAAATTATATTGATGTATTTGTAATAACTGATAATGGGAATTATATTATTAAGCACATTGAAAAAAATTTATATGAAGTTTCAAAAACAACAAAAGATGTAAGAAATATATTTAATTGTAATGTACTTAATTCAGAAAATAGTTCTGATAGTTGTTGCGGTAGTGATAATTCTAATTTTATGAAGAAGAATGATGATAATGTACGCCCAAAACCAAGAATTCCTGCACAATTAATTGCAACTGAATTTACTTTTGGAGATACTATTAGAGAATATAATATAATTTATGGATTAACTTCGAGTTATAAAGATGCATTTGGTAATAACCCAACAACTCTATGGAATAAATTAGTACATATTACTAACATTATAAATATAATTTTTCAAAATAACTTTTCATGTTATTTTATTATAAATCAAGATGATCAAATGGATATAATTAATAGTACTGATTTCGATAATTTTACATCAAGTGATATTACTAATTTTACTCCTACTTTCAATAATATTATTAATTCTAACAATTATGATATCGGTCATGTATTATCAAGTGGATCTGGTGGTTTAGCATATTTAAATTCATTATGTTCATCTAATAAAGGTGCTGGTTGGACTGCATCACCTCCAACAAATGATCAAACTTTTGTTATAGATTATATGTGTCATGAATTAGGACATCAATTTGGTTGTAATCATATTCATCAAAGGTGTAATAATACTACTTTTTCTACCTTTGAACCAGGTAGTGGTAGTACAATTATGGGATACACTGGTATCTGTACACCAAATGTACAAAATGATTCTGACCCATATTTTAATAGATATAATATTTGGGAAGCAAAACAACATATGGAAAGTACATCATGTGCAGTTGAAATTACTCATTCTAATCCAATACCTCTAATTGGTAATAATTATAATCAATATAGTTATCCAATACCAAATAACACTACATTTGAGTTATATGCAGATAGTATATCTAATATTAGTAGTGCATATGATGTATTTTATACATGGGAAGGTATAGATTTAGGGTCTGCTAATTTTGATGACACTGATAATAAAGCAAAAATTAGATCTAAAATGCTGAAATCACCATATAGAACAATAGCAAACATACCTGTTAGTGGTGAAGAATATGCTAATTTTGATAAATTAACTGAAGCAAGTGGAAGTACTGCTAATATTTTTCAAATAAAATTAATTAATGATTATGCTCCATCAGTTGATGCTACATGGGAAGGAACTATGACAATCACTCATTCAACATCAACAACAGAAGTGCCATTTACATTTACTGGTTCAGGGGGTAATTTTATAACTATAAATTTCGCAGAAATTTTATGGTATCCTACAAAAATAGATTTTCAAATAGACTTTTCAGCAAATGACCTAACATGGGCTTCTGATTTATTAGTAGTTTTAGTAAATAGTAATAATACAAATATACTTAAATGGGGAGGCACTGATTACGTACAAATAGAAGCTCCTGATAATTCAAATACATGGTCTAATTCATTACAAAGCACAAATAATACATCATATACTGAATCTATTCAATTAGATAATGTAGAAATTAATACATTTTCATTTCAATTAACAGTAAGAGCATTATATTATTATGATAATATAAATGATAGTGATAATAATTTAGTACCCTATAATCAAGACTATTTTAGTACAATAGCAAGTAAAAAGTTATTGACGGTTGTACCAATTGAATCCGATGGTCCACAATTTACAGATCAATCAGTAACTAATAATGTTATATCTTTAATATGGGATGTTGCCAATACAGATATAAATTTAGGAGCAGATACTGTTTCAATTTATGTATCAGACGAATCTGAAGTGATTGGTAGTGAACAAAATTTTATTTGGAATTATAAAAATCCTGATACTTTATTATATACTGGTCCAAATAATGGTTCTGCTTCTATAGTTATAACAAATTCTAATTTATTTAATAAAGATATAAAATTAAAAATTAAATTTAATAATAATCTTTTTATTCTAGTATCAGATACATTTTTTGTAAATATAACAAATGATAATATTCCACCTGTCATTACATTACTTGGAAATTCAACTATTAATCATGATGTATTTACACAATATAATGATCCTGGAGCAACTGCTACAGACAATAATGATGGTAATATAACAAACAATATTGTAACAGTTAATAATGTTAATAGTGATATATTAGGTTCATATTCAGTAATATATACTGTATCTGATAATGCAGGTAATACTGGTGAAGTTATTAGAACTGTTAATGTTATTGATACTACTTCCCCAGTAATTACATTAATTGGATCATCTTCAATTGACCATTTAATAAATACAACATATACAGATGATGGAGCAACAGCAACAGATAATTATGATGGTGTTATAACTGCTAATATAGTGACAGTTAATAATGTAAATACATCTGTTTTAGGACAATATACAGTTACATATAATGTAATTGATAGTTCAAATAATGCAGCAACTGAAGTAGTAAGAACAGTTAATGTTATTGATACTACTTCCCCAGTAATTACATTAATTGGAAATTCAACAATTAGTCAAGAGGTTAATACAACATATAATGATGCAGGCGCTACTGCAAATGATACAAATGATGGTGATATTACAAGTGATATAGTAACAGTTAATAATGTAGATACATCTATTTTAGGTACTTATACAGTAACATATAATGTTACTAATAGTTCTGGTATTTCCGCATCTGAAGTTATAAGAACAGTTAATGTTATTGATTCAACTCCTCCTGTTATTACTCTAATTGGACAGTCTAATATATCACATTTAGTTAATACAACATATAATGATGATGGAGCTACTGCATCTGATAATTATAATGGTGATATTACATCAAATATAGTTATTGTAAATAATGTAAATACATCTGTTTTAGGTACTTATACAGTAACATATAATGTTTCAGATACTTGGGGAAATGATGCAACTGAAGTTATAAGAACAGTAAATATTATTGATTCAACTCCTCCTGTTATTACTTTAATTGGACAGTCTAATATATCACATATAATTAATACATCATATAATGATGCTGGAGCAACAGCAATAGATAATTATGATGGTGATATTACATCAACAATTGTTGTAGTAAATAATGTAAATACATCAGTTATAGGTACTTATACAGTGACATATAATGTATCAGATAATTGGGGAAATGTTGCAGATGAAGTAGTAAGAACAGTAAATATCATTGATTCTAATATTCCAATTATTACATTAATTGGTAATTTAACAATAAATCATGAGGTTAATACACAATATAATGATGCAGGAGCTACAGCAAATGATAGCAATGATTGTGATATTACAAGTAATATTGTAACTGTAAATAATGTGAACATATCAGTATTAGGAACTTATACTGTTACATATAATGTAAGTGATAGTTCAGGTAATGCAGCGACTGAAGTTATAAGAACTGTAAATATTGTTGATACAACAATACCTGTAATTACTTTAACTGGAAATTCAACTATTAATCATGAAGTAAATATACCATATAATGATTTTGGAGCAACAGCAACAGATAATTATAATGGAAATGTGAGTGCAAATATTGTAACTGTAAATAATGTAAACATATCAGTATTAGGAACTTATACTGTTACATATAATGTAAGTGATAGTTCAGGTAATGTAGCAACTGAAGTAGTAAGAACGGTTAATGTTATTGATGCTACTCCTCCAGTAATTACATTAATTGGATCATCATCAATTAATCATCAAATTAATACACAATATATTGATAATGGAGCAACCGCAACAGATAATTATGATGGTAATATTACAAATAATATAGTAACAGTTAATAATGTAGATATTAATACAGTTGGTACATATACAGTTACATATAATGTAAGTGATAGTTCTACAAATAATGCAATTGAAGTTGTAAGAACAGTTAATGTAATATCGAATAATCAAGTTGGTCAAAATTTATTAGATGCGTTGACAGCTTATATTCAAAGTATTAATAATTAAATTAACTGTTTAAATTATAATAAATTTTATGATAATTTTATTATAATTTTTTCTAAGGTATTTATAAATGGATAATTATTATGATAATAATGAATTTGATATAAATAATTTTAATATGAAGTTTGAAAAGTTACAAGAAGAAAAAAAAAAGAAGAAAGAGTTAGAATCCGAAGAATACCTAAAAAAATTAGAGTCAAATGGTGAACAAGATAAAAAAATTATGGATTTAAATATTTTAGAGATTTTTATAAATACTAAAAATGAAATTTTAGATTTAGTTTATGAAATAATTAGTTTTGATTATGAAACATTACAAGATTTTATAAAATTATTTACTAAAAACAATCGATTATTTTATGTAGGATTATTTCTTTTATTAGTAAGTGCGGTATTATATATAATATCTTTCATATTTTTTTATCCAAGTAATAGCAAAAAAAATGATATAAATATAAATATACCCAAAGATTACAGTTTTAAATATCATCCACATGATCCTATAACTAATGAACAAGGTAATAGAATAAAAGATTTAGAAAAAGAAATTGAAACTCTAAAATTAAGTCAACCTCCTAACATACAAGCTGCTGTAGCTCCTATAGCTCAACAAAATCAAACTATAGATATTTAATCTGTGGAATATTAATATCATCAAAATTATGACTATCAATATATTGATATTTATAATTCATGCGAGTAATTTCTTTATTTAGTTTATTTAAATTACGTTCACCATATTGATAATATTCACATTTAACAAGAATATCTTTTGTAAAGATAAGTTTACGGACACAATATCTTCCTTTACTATTATTTTGTGGAAATGTACAAATTTGATATATTATTTTAAATTCCATTAAAATAATATATTAAGTTATTTTTAAATAATATAATTAAATTTATTAAATTCCTTTACTTTGGGATTTAAATCATTTTTTTTTACAAATATATCTATATTTTTATTTTTATTTAAGTGTATAATTATCTTATTCAAATATTTACTTAAAATGGTATTTAAAATTTCTAAATTTTGTTTTAAGTAAATATTAACATTATTTTGATTTGGTATATTAAACTCTATTTTATTAAAATGATTTAGGCAAAGTATCATATGTTTTTCTAATATATCATATTGATAATATGGTAGTACTGTATCACTCATTATTCCATTATAAACTTTAACAAATAACTTAGCATTATTAATTGATTCATAATAATTAATGACATCGTAATTTATTAAATTGTTGTTATTATAATAAAATAATATTAATTCATTTTCATTATTTAATGATTTTAAAATAGGCATTTCATCTTTTAGTTTTTCTATATTATTATTTTTTGCACTTTTTATAAATATAATTTTATCGTAATAAAACCATGCTATAATTATACCAACAAAAAAGCCTAATACACCTTTTATAGATATATTTAGTTTATTAAATAAATAAACTGTTATAAAAATTATAAATATACATTCTATAAATACTTTATGAGAATGAGCTAAATTTAAATAGTTATAAATCATAATATATTATAAACAGATAAATATATATATAAAATATGACTGATTATAATTTAATTGATAGAATTACTGCAATTCGCTTAGAACTAGAAAGTGAAACAAGTAATAATTTTAGAATCTTATTTGCAATAAGAAATATTTTAAATCATTCTGATGGAATGTCATATTCTGAAATTAGAAATATTTTAATAATCTATTATAATTTAAATCCAGTTGAAGGAATAAATAATAATACTATAACTTTAATTACAAGTCCTGATGCAACCTTAAATAATTCCCTTAATTTTTTGCTATTAAATCAACATAATAATTTACAATCAAATAATAATTTACAATCAAATAATAATTTACAATCAAATAATAACTTACAATCAAATAATAACTTACAATTAGATGAAAATAATATAAATTCTACTACAGATGATGATTCACTATCAATTTCATCATCTGAATATTCAGATGATGAAATTGGTTTAGATAACGAAATAAATTCAAGTAATTATTCTCCATCTGTAGAAAATGAACCTAATAATTTAGGTTCAAATAATATATCGAATGGTTTACCTATTACAAATAATAGTTTAAATAATACAATATCAGAATTATTTTTTGGTAATTCTTGGGCGAATTCACAACATAGTCCTATTAATCCAGGATCTCAAATAACATTGTCTTATTTACCCGATGGAACTTATACACATCAGCCTACGAATGCAAATATATTTAGTTCATTATTATCTTTTTCAAATAGCTTAGATACAAATTTATTAAATGTTAATGAGAATGATCCAAATATATTTAATTTATTTAATGTTCCTAGTAATAATAATGATAATGTAGATATTCCTATTGTAATAACAAATGATAGTTTTGATAAATTAAAAAAATGTAAATATAGTGAACTAGATGATAGTGTAAAAAATAATAATCCAAAATGTATGATTACATTAGAAACATTCAATAATAATGATAATATAATAGTATTACCATGTAAACATTTATTTTTAGAAGAAGAAGTAACCGATTGGTTAAAAAATAATTCTTATAAGTGTCCTACATGTAGGCATCCAAGTGGTAATTACTATGCAAAAGTATAAATATATTAATATTTAGTATTTTTCAATAAAATAATTAAGACCTATAAATTCTTTTTCTTTTCTTAATAGGATATTCTTTATCATCTGGTACATCGTGTGAACTAGAATCATTAGAATAGTGATGAGGGTATATCATATCAATATCACCTGTACCCTGCGATTGTTGTCTTTCCAATGCAGAGTAAGTAATATCACAATTTCCTGATTTACTTAGAGCTCGTTTAGTCCCAGAACTAACAGCTCGCATTGCAGCAACTGTTTGATTCGGCTGAGGAGTAAATGTCAATGATGCATCATGTGAAAACCCATATTCAACACCAGTTTCACAGGCATTTTGATTAGCTCCCATAAAAGTACAAATAATTCCTTTCTCTCTAGCATTTTCAATTAATTTGCGCATTCGTGTAGGATATGGAGACCCAATATTATTGTCACCATCTGTCATAACAACAAGTACAGCCTTAGATGATGGAATACCAAGTGATTGAAGTTCTTTTTTTAGTTTAATTTTTTGTAGAATTGATTCTACCTCTTCTGAAACTGAATCAAACAATCGTGTAAGACCATCACAGCGAATATGATATCCTTCAAATTTATCAATTGGACCATTATAAATAACTTTCTTGATAGTATTAAATACTACCAATTTGAAATTGGTAGTGTCCAAACGGTTTTCATCTTTTGCGATTTTAATTTGATCTTTTACAAAACTTGTAAGCCCTTCTTTTACTGCCAATGTCAAATGTGTCATTGAACCAGATGTATCAATTATATATTGAATATATGTTTTATTAGCCATTACGCTAATAGCTGATTTTGAGTTCCTAGTAGATCGGATCATTTTTTTTATTAATTAATATATTGATAATAATATGTTATTTTTTCAATTTTTATACATAAAAATATTATATTAAATTGAAATAGTAAATACTTAAAAAATTGTATATTATTTAAAATAAAATGGAGCCAAACACTATTATAGATAGTATTGTAAAATCAAATAAACTATTTTTTTTAGAATGTACAAAAGAGGATTGTAAAGATGAATTTTATTTAAATAAAATAAATGACTTAATTATTTATTTTAATAATATTGATAAAAATAAAAAAGATTTAAATAAATATGAGTCTGATATTGAACAACGACTAGCAAAAATTGATCAGTACGCATATAGAAAAGCATGGAATAAGCTAACGAATCTTCAAAAAGAAATAAAATTAAAAGAATTTATTAATTCCTATTTTATTAATAATGTTGAAGATACACAACAAATTAAGAAGAATATTTTAAAAGATTTTTCAGATGGTAAGTTAAATTCTGGTAAAGTAGTTAATTATGAAGCATTTAGTACAACGATTATTGGATTAAATAATTTAAGTTATAATACAGATGATAATATTTATATTTATGAATAATAATGGATAAAATTAATAAATATATAAATACTAAAAATTTAATTTATTACGAGAAAATAAATTTTACAATTTCATATTTTGAAATAAGAAAAATATATTTAAATTATAAGAATACTTTTAAATTAAATAAAAATGATAATGAAAAAGATATAGAATTAATTGAACCGTTTATATGTTCAAATATAAATAGTTCAAATAATCATCTAGTAGTTATTTATAAATCAAATACATCACATGTAATGATATTATTTAATGATAATGAAAAAGAAGATTCAGAATGTCATATAGTTGAATTAAAAAAAGTTAATTTTAATTTTTCAAAATTTAATAATGGATTTTATAATATATTTGTTTATCATTAATCCGAATCCGAATCCGAATC
>ERZ807291.8455-NODE-8455-length-11483-cov-19.031502_pt1 | contig 11483 bp, 6 predicted proteins | sample MGYA00521257_ERZ807291 | MGnify/ENA primary metagenome ERZ807291 (study PRJEB31413, sample SAMN03169783) | marine metagenome | biome: Marine; feature: Water; material: Subsurface seawater | place: North Sea | collected 2011-04-28 | depth 1 m m ...
ACCAAGAGGACGACCAAGAAGACGACCAAGAGGACGACCAAGAGGACGACCAAGAAGACGACCAAGAGGACGACCAAGAGGACGACCAAGAGGACGACCAAGAGGACGACCAAGAGGGCGAGGAAGAACCATTTAAGGAAAGTGAATGTAAATGTCCTATGTGTGGTTGTATGAATGGTATTTATACAAGATGGGAAGGGTTTACGCCCGAAACAAATATTGAAAGGGCAATGCATAGTCATATTAATAATATTGCTTAGTCATATGCTTAGTCATACGCTTAGACATAACATACTCTTATCCATTTTGTCACAACTCCCAAGTAGATTGAATCTGTAAAATATTTTTCATGCTCCAAAATGTTTTCACTCACTTCAGTAATTTTAACTTCCTTGCCTCCAGTTGTTAAATAAATATTCGTGTGATTTTTTTCATACATTTTTTTTCCACTTCTATTATACATTTTAGATATCGCCTTTTTTTGTTTTTGTGAAAAGTATGCGTGATAATGCTTTGACATTTTGTTTATATTAAAAATATTTAATATAAATTACCATTCAATTTTATTTACTTTTTATTCAACCTTTTTACCTATAATAGCTATATTACCATATATTTTTATCCTAAACATATTACTAGCTTGGACGTTCAAAGGTAAAGTATATTCACCTACTTCGTTCATAAACATCTTTCTACCATCAGTAGTATTCATAACTGTAAAATACCCTTTCGTTATTGTTTTTAGCTTTTCATATCCAGGGTCAGCATCAAAATAATATACTGTTTTTTCTTTGTTTATAGAAGACATTATATAGTAAAAAATATAATATCTAATTATTAATCAATTTTACTTTAGTGATATCATATTAAAAAATCTTTCACGCATCGCATCATGGGTTTTTCTACTGTCTTTTTTGGCTCTTTTAGCTCTTTTAGCTTTTTTAGTTTTATTGGATTTTTTGACTCTTTTGGCTTTTTTAGTTTTATTGGATTTTTTGTCCTTTTTGTTTTTAGTGGATTTTTTGTCCTTTTTGTTTTTAGTGGCTTTGTTGTCCTTTTTGTTTTTACGGCATTTACCTAGTGATTTTTTTACAAAATTTGCTAAATCTTTTACTTCTCTCTTACCGTCGTAATCTTTTTTCTTTTTACCACCAACAAATGACCTAATCGTAGGAAAACCATTAACCCGTGTATCAATACCCTCTAATTTTGGCATCATGAGGTCTGAAACATTTAATAGTATTCCCTGTCCCGGCTGCTTTCTTATTATTTCTTCCACCCCTGGCATAACTCGGTTATTTAAATCTTTGCAGTGTCCGCACCAATCAGCGGTAAATTTAGCCACTACTTTTTGATTTTTTTTTTTGATTAAATTATTTATTCCATTAATATTTTCATCTGTTACTTTTATTATTTTCATTTTACCTCCTTTCATTTTACCTCCTTTCATTTTACCTCCTTTCATTTTACCTCCTTTCATTTAAAGTACCGAGAGAAATTTATTTATTCAAATATATATATATATAATGGATATGAATTACAAATTAATTACAATTATTATGGCATTTTCTATTGGGCTTTTTTTTTGTCTGAGATACAAGTCTCAAGACCTGTTAGAAAATTTTCAAGGGATGGGGCAAGGGATTGGGCAGTGTCCTAATATGTTAGTTAAAAAGGGTAAAGAATTACATTTAATAAATACAAAAAAAGCACTCATACCTGGAGTAAATCCTATTAAATTTGATAGTTTAGAAGATTATGCGGAATATGTTAAATGGAGTAAAAAGGTTGGTATCAAATGTCCTATATTATATTACGAACAAACATATAATACACAAAATGAACGAGGATTTAGACTATTGGACGACCCTTTGAATCCTTCAGCAGGCTTGCCTAGTAACCTACCTGCTCCTAGACAACCCGCACAAACCCAGATGCTAACAGATGCCAATCGTGACGACCCACCCTATAATGAAAATAATTTTTCGGGATTTGATGGGGATGACCAATACATAGGTATCAAAACCCCGTTGGATAACCTAAATCTTCAGCAAGAGGATGGTAGTTTATCAACGATGGAGCCTAACTGGGTTGGTGGGAAATCTACGCAAAAAGCGATTGATTCTGGTAAATTTGATGGCAGAAAAAGATGAATTTCCATAATATATTTTTATGTAAAAAATATATTAAAAGTTAATTTATTCCTGCTGATGTTAGTCTCGTCTCTATTGCGTCCAGTCGTGATTTTAATGTTGTGTTTTCTGATTCTAAGGTGTTGATTTTGATTTCTGCGGTTGCTAGCTTTGTTTCTGCGGTTGCTAGCTTTGCTTTCTCCTGCTGCTGTATCCTGTCTATATCTTTTGATGCCGCGTAATGAAGAGAATGTAATTTTTTCTTAAAAATTCTATGAAAATCATCAACGTATTTGCCATGTATATACACTTTTTTTGGTAATGTTTTTATTTTGTCAAAAATAAATGAAGTAGGTTCATTTTCTAAAGATTTAACATCAAACAATCTAATAGGTAGTCCTTTTAAATCTTCTTCTGTGTTCATACTTACATCATAAAACAATTTAAAATTATAAACTGTGTTTCCCGATGGTTCTTTTAAATCTGGTATTGTTAATTTAAATAATTTATTGTTTGAATTGTCATGTATTTCTGTCCATTGTGGATTTTCTATAATTCTATGTTCGTTTGGAATGACATCATATGATAATCTTGTAGCAACTTCATAATGTTCTCTAACATTTTGAGCTAAATATCCAAAACTTGTTCCAATATGTTCATCGTCATCGTCATCTGTATTTATATAATCATACCTATAAGAGTGTATTTTTCTAAATAATTCTAAAGCAATGTTATCCTGAACAATTTCTATATTTTTTTTTATTCGCAAATCACTTACGGTTGCACCCACATCAACAGTAGCATATTGATTAATCGCCCCACCCCACGACGTCGCTCTGTAAACTCTCATGCCTAGGTTACCACTCTTGGGAATTCCCAAAGCACTTTTATTCCCACCACTGCTATCGTAATAAGATCCAATCGTTATCATATCTGTATAAGAACCCCCGTAGGTATCATACCCACCAAGAGTATATCTGGAAAATTTGCAGCGCAATCCAAGATGTACCGGCTGACGATTATATCGTTCATCTGTTGTATTAACGTATCCGGTGTAGCCCGAGTAGTTTGAACTTCCACTAATATTTCCCGTAATTGTTCCTGTAGCTCTAATTGTTCCAGCAACATCTAATTTATAACTAGGCGAAGAAGTCCCGATGCCCACGTTGCCGTCCGGATCAATCAGCATTCTTTCTCCAAATCCTGTAGTCAAGTACCCGGTGGGGGAGGAGTTGGCGCTGGTGGTGTTTTTAGTGTAAAAAGCCAAACCACCAGCAAAAGCGTTGCCTTTAGGTTGAAAATAAATTGCAGCGGAAGGTACTGTATAATCAGTATAAGTTGTCTTCCAGATTAAGCCATTTTTTACACCATGATTACCTCCTGCATTTTGTGGCTCAATATAAATATTTTTGGCAACCTCTGGCGACGAGGTAAAAGTTGTGCCAATTTTCAGCTCATTAGCTTTAATAGTTCCATTCACTTCCAATTTATAATCGGGCGAAGAAGTCCCGATGCCCACGTTGCCGTCCTTATCTATAACGAATTTATTGTTGTTGCTACCACTCTGAGCCAAAGCAGTACTTGGTGTATCGCTAATACCTATTGCAAAACGTATATTATCACCAGCCCAAGCCCTGTGTCCTAAAGCCATAGAATAGTTCTTCTCCGCATGATTAAAACGACCCATAGCGACCGAATAATAACCTCCGCTTGTGTTTTGATCACCCATAGCGACAGAATAATAATTTCCACTTGTATTAGATTTACCCATAGCGACCGAATATCCGCCTGTGCTTGCATTAGATTCACCCATAGCGACCGAAGACTGACCTCCGCTTGTATTTATGAAACCCATAGCGACCGAAGACTGACCTGTGCTTGTATTACCATAACCCATGGCGACCGAATACAAGGTGGTGCTTGTATTATTTTGACCCATAGCGACCGAAGAATAACCGCTTGTATTACTCAAACCCATAGCGACCGACCAATCACCTGTGCTTGTATTATCTTGACCCATAGCGACAGAATAATCACCGCTTGAACCGCCAGAGTTATTTTTCAAACCCATAGCGACCGACGCAATACCTGGGCTTTTATTAGAATGACCCATAGCGACCGACCAATCACCTGAGCTTGTATTCTTTTGACCAGCCGACACAGAATATTCTCCACCAGCTGCCCCATCAGTTAAATGACCTAAAATTATACTTCCCACACCGGTTCCTGTTCTTAAGCCAGCGTATGTTTTTAACTGTAATGCGTCGGCTTTAATATTTCCGATAACTTCTAATTTATAACCAGACCCAGGCGAAGTAGTCCCGATGCCCACGTTGCCGTTCTTATCAATCCGCATTCTTTCTTTACCAGCAACAGTTTGGTAAGGAGAATTATTTGTCCAAAAACTCAATCCACCTTGAAATGCACCACCACTTTCGGGTTGAAAATATATTCCAGCAGAATCTTTAGTATATGTAGGACCACTGTGTTGGTATAATGGTTTCCACTGTATTCCTGATTTTACTGTCCCACCATTATTGACATCTAAATAAATAAGAGCTTCCTGCGCTTTGTTGGTATCATTCCATGTATTGTTTTGATAAATAGATATTCCTCCACCTTGAATGTGTAATTTTGAATTTAATTCACTTCCAATCAAACCATTCATAATGGTATTTAGGTCGCCACTACGAACATTACCGTCCTTATCTATATTTATTAATTCAGTGTCAGATGTGTTTCTTATTGATAGACCATAATTAAACGTGTCGTTATGATTAGAAAGAATTTGAAAACCATGCTGTTCGTTGTTTGAAAGGAATTTAATTCTTGGTGTGCTTCCTTTTAATAAAATATTCCCACCATTAACTTCCAGCTTCTCACTTGGCAAAGTAGCCCCGATGCCCACGTTGCCATTCGCATCTAATACCATAGTGGCAGTAACAGAGTTATTTTTGGAAACTGCAAAATTTAATTTTGAATTTCCATCGTCCAAACCACTCGTATATATTGATCCTGCCTTTTCTGTATCATAAGTCCAAATGTTTCCACTATCAACACATGCCGCCAGCTTTGTTCCATCAGACGATGAGGTGATGCCACGCCAACTCTTATATGTGGTAGAAATAATATTTTCGGTCCAAGTCAGACCAGAATCAACCGAAGTCCAAATGTTTCCATCCTTCACAATTGCCGCCAGCTTTGTTCCATCAGACGATGATGTGATGGTACGCCAAAGCTTAGTCACAGTAGAAGTATTTTCGGTCCAAGACAGACCAGAATCAACCGAAGTCCAAATGTTTTCCCCCCACACAACTGCCGCCAGCTTTGTTCCATCGGACGACGAGGTGATGCCTTGCCAACCCTTAGTACCACCAGTAGAAGTATTTTCGGCCCAAGACCGACCAGAATCAACCGAAGTCCAAATGTTTCCATTTTGCACAATTGCCGCCAGCTTTGTTCCATCGGACGACGAGGTGATTCTAAACCAATTCTTAACCACACCTCTCTCGGTCCAAGTCACTCCAGAATCAACCGAAGTCCAAATGTTTCCACCATTCACAGTTGCCGCCAGCTTTGTTCCATCAGACGACGAGGTGATGTCACGCCAATACTTAGTCTCACCTCTATCGGTCCAAGTCTGACCAGAATTGACCGAAGTCCAAATGTTTCCATTTTGCACAACTGCCGCCAGCTTTGTTCCATCAGACGATGATGTGATGCCATACCAACTCCTAGCTGTGGTAGAAATAATATTTTCGATCCAAGACAGACCAGAATCGATAGAAGTCCAAATGTTTCCACCCTTCACAATTGCCGCCAGCTTTGTTCCATCGGACGACGAGGTGATGTAATACCAATACTTAGTCACAGTAGAAGTATTTTCGGTCCATTTGGGTGAATGGTAAAAATCGATGTCACGTACTTTAATATCGCCATTAACATCCAATTTATAAGTAGGCCAATCAGTCCCGATGCCCACGTTGCCACTCGAATCTAATATCATATTTCCAGTAACAGAGTTATTTTTGGAAACTTTAAAATTTAATTTTGTATTCCCATAGTCCAAACCACTCGTATATATTGATACTGCCTGTTCTGTATTAAAAGTCCAAATGTTTCCATCATACACAGTTGCCGCCAGCGTTGTTCCATCAGACGATGATGTGATGTCGTACCAATTCTTAGCCGCACCAATAGAAGTATTTTCGGCCCAAGTCTCTCCAGAATCATCCGAAGTCCAAATGTTTCCATCATACACACATACCGCCAGCTTTGTTCCATCAGACGATGATGTGATGCCCAGCCAATTCTTAGCCACATCACCTCTCGGGGTCCAAGTCGCCCCAGAATCAACCGAAGTCCAAATCTGTCCATTTGACACAACTGCCGCCAGCTTTGTTCCATCAGACGATGAGGTGATGGCCTGCCAACGCTTAGTATAACCTCTATCGGTCCAAGTCTCCCCAGCATCAACCGAAGTCCAAATGTTTCCACCATACACACATGCCGCCAGCTTTGTTCCATCAGACGATGATGTGATGCCATACCAATTCCTATTCTGACCTCTCGGGGTCCAACTCTCCCCAGCATCATCCGAAGTCCAAATGTTTCCACTATCCACAACTGCCGCCAGCTTTGTTCCATCTGATGACGAGGTGATGGTCTCCCAATTATTAGTATCACCTCTCGGGGTCCAACTCGCCCCATAATCATCCGAAGTCCAAATCTTTCCACCACTCACAGTTGCCGCCAGATTTTTTCCATCAGACGATGATGTGATGTCATACCAATTCTTACCATCCCCAGTAGTTTTATTTTCGTCCCACTTCTCCCCAGAATCAACCGAAGTCCAAATGTTTTCCCCCCACACAACTGCCGCCAGCTTTGTTCCATCAGACGATGATGTGATGCTATTCCAATTCTTAGCAACATCAGTAGAAGTATTTTCGGTCCATTTGGGTGAATGGTAAAAATCGATGTCACGTACTTTAATATCGCCATTAACATCCAATTTATAAGTAGGCCAATCAGTCCCGATACCCACGTTGCCGTTAGCATCATAGCTAACACCACTAACACTACCACCACCAATTCCTACCCAAGCACTACCATTATATCTATGAATTGTATTATCACTCGTTTGAACTACTATTTGGTTCTTTTCGGAAGCTGTTACTTCGGGGAGTGTATCTTTTACAGTAATTTGTTTGGATATACCTTTGCGACCTATGTATTTATAAACAGTCATTACTGGTTTATTCGTATCGCCTATCTTAAACATATCCTCCCCACTTTGTAAATTACCAACATCTGGGAAAAGCAATATACCACTATTAATATCATATATCCAATTTCCACCAGCACTACCACTAGGTATAGTTTGATTGGCGGCTTTAATTGAATCTTCTGTAAAAACTTTATACTCATATGGTTTTATTACATTACCTGCGACATCTTCATACATTTTAAAATTAAATTGTAAAGAATCAAATAAAATATTACCATCAGTATTTTTTTTAAGCCATGAAAAATCATCAGTTCCTATTCCAGCACATCTTTCTAATATTAAAAATCTAAATCGTCTGACTGTTCCTGTGGCATCATCTACGATACTACAAAGTGATTTATTACTAGCATCAATAGAATAAGTTGTAGCAGTTTCATCTATATTTGACCACGCAAAATCAACATCAATTAATCCTGCTTCTGCAGCTGTTCTAACAGTCGCATCCGGGCCTTCAAAATCAGGGGCTCCTGGTATTTCATCTAAAAATAAATCTTCCCCATTTACCCCTTTATTAAATTTTTCAACAAATTCATCCGCCCATTCTTTTTTGTCGGATGTAGAAGGGACTCCGAATGATGCTTTCAACAATATATCTAATTTTTCCTTAATATCAAAACTTATCGTATCGGCCATATATTATAATAATTTATAATAATTATACATTTTTAACTCCAATAAATAATTGTAAATCATCCTTTAAAGCGTCAATATTTACTGATATACTATTTTGACCAACACCGCATTTATATTTATTATAATCCCCTCCCGGATTTGATAAATCTGCCCATCCTACTGTTCCTGATCCATCATTATACCAAGGAGTGCTCGATGCGTGAGGACCTTGTAGAGTCGCCATAACAATAATATTGGTACCGTTCTTGGTTGCTTTTACAAAAGCAACAGCCTCTGCAGATGTGCTAAATAATGCGGATAAAATTGTATCACTAAATAAACTAGATAAGGGAGTTTTTATATTAATAGAACCATTTTCAACAGTACAATCCGTGCCATATAATTTATAATTTGAACCATTTTTTGGTATATCAAATACTATCCATTTATATCCATTACCAGGTATAGCCACAGTATTGGAACCATTCAAGTCGTATGATACTTTTCCAGCATTATATGTAGGAGAAATTAGTCCATCATAATTCAAACCTGTTGTATCTGGATATGTAAAAGATTTGTTTCCTTGAAATTTCCCTCCAATATAAAGTAGCGTAGAATCATTCACAGCTGTTGAATGATTAACATATGGAGTTGATGTAATTGAAGCAATATTTGTTGCTAAATTTGATATATTACCTATTTGATATATTTTAGCTGTTGTTAAATTTAACTCAGATGATGTTGCTGTATTTGGTGAATAACTTAATCCATCATAAAAATGTTTTAATGTTGTAGTTCCACCAGTAGTACTTAAATTTTTAGACGTTCCAGAGTTTGTTCCTACTAAATTATATGCGGTTGATGTTTCTGTTAAAGCATCATTTCTACCATTTGTAAATAGTGTGTTGTAATATATTGTTGATGTTTTTATATGTGTATATGAACCAGGTGTTGTAGTATCTATACCCCAAGCAGCGATTACTTTATTTTCTGCAGTAAAATTTGTTTTCGATATCGCACCTATCTTACCGACAATACCATTTCCCACGATAAATCCATTTGCTGAATTACCATTTGTATATGTTCTATTTATAGTAATTTCCATCGTTTTTACACTCGCAATTCCCATCGTATATTTTACACCTGTTACTTCAACAGTAGACGTTGTATATGTAATTCCCGGTGTTCCAGTTAAATCATCCACATAAATATTATGTATAGGAGTTGTATCATTACTACCACCTACTAGTGTATCTCTTACATATTTATATTGAAGAGTATGAGGTGTAGCTCTTGCGGCTCCTATTTTATTTGAAACAGTTGCATTCGTTATTGTATTCAACTGGAATATACCCTTTAATCTAAAATTTTGATTATTACCAGAAGGATATATATCTGATTGGCTTATATCATTAACGAAAGATGTATCACCTGTGGTTGTTGGAGTTGTCGCAAAACCTCCATAACTAACTGTTTGTTTAGTAGTGCCGTCGACTATAACCTCTAATGTCACAAGACCTGATGAACCATTAACTCCGTTACCATATCCTGTAGTTGTACTTTCCTGAGTTGACGTCCATGGTTTTGTTATCTCAAATGTTTGTGAAATTGTTTTATTTGGTGTTATGCTTTTACCTGTATCTGTTGTTGATATATTTATATAAATTTGCGAACCTGTTGTTCCTGTTCCTATTATATTTGTTTTTGAACTGCCCGCAATATTGTTATCTATAGTTGTTCCTATGCCATTTGATGTTGGTAATCTTGTAAAATATGAGTGGGTTGTAGCATTAGTACTATAAGCTGAATATGTAGTTGTTAAATCATTCTTAGCACGAACCCTATAGTTATATTTAGTTCCAGGTTTAAGTCCAGATAAAGTAATATCAAATGCCACACCTTCTGTTTTTCCAGATACAGAACCAACAGATTGTGAAGAGGATGTAGATAGAGTAGTATTATATGCTCTTGTTTCAATCTCATTATATGATACATCGTACCCTATTATAACGGCACCTGATTGCTCGTTTGGTGTATTATCATCAGTATTTTCTGTTTCAAGACATTTATACTTAAATTTTATTTGATTTGATGCGCTATTGGCAATAGCAGTATCAAATATAGGTATAGATGGTGGTGAAGCTGTAATAAAAAATAAATTTGCGAATACTAATGCCCTAACACTTACTGTTGGATAGTTGTTTGAATTATTTTTTCCATATACCCTTATATCAAAGGGATTCTCACTACCTTCTTTTCCTAAGGTTGTTTTAATGTTCTGGTTGGTCGATGTTGTGTCGCCCTTAGTAATCTCCAAAGTTTTAAAACTATTCACATTATAGTCACTATTAACTGTTATATCTTGTGCCGTCCATTCTATCCAACCAAGTGTGTCGTTGCTACTAATATCAAAATGTATTGTATCAATAAAGGGTAAAGAACTTTGTTTTCCAGTCAAATGTGCTAATTTTGCGATGACTGTAGTATCTTTATGTATTGGAATAATATCGTTATAATTCCAGCTTATATCTATTTTGGCCGATGTCATTAGTGGGTCGCCTTGTTTATTAAATTTATGGGGTTGTTGAGTTAATAATTCCATAAATGTTTGTTTGACAATATTAACTGTAGTACCAAATTCACCATCCTTATCATAAATTTTCCCAGAAAAGTAAATATCATTAGCACTTATATCGTTGTGGACGTAAAGGTAGTTCAAACTGACATCCTTGAAACTGGCGTCGTTAGCTGATATGTCACCCTGCAGGTTAATATTGTTAGCACTTATATCACCTATCCATAATGTCCCGTATTCTGTAATAATATCGGTATCGTCAATAGTAGTTCCGGAATTATCAGTTAACCCTAATGCAAAATACTCTCCACTTTCAACCCACCCCATAAAAGCGGAGCTTGGGTCTTGTGCTCCCCTCCTCATAAGAATACCTGTTGTTGTGTCTTGTTCTGTATTTCCTATTCTGGAGTTTAGTGTTATTATATTATCGCTTATATCTAGATTTGTTGAGTGTATTGTTGTTGTTGATTTTGTTGTGTTTCCGATTACTGTTAAGTTGCCTTTCACGCAAAGGTCGTTGAAACTGGCATCTCTATCAATATAAGCAACAGCATTACTTAATTCGACAAAGTAACCCCAATTAACAACCGCCGTAGAAATATTCTGATGCTTTCCAGTTATGTTACTCGCGGGTGGTGGTCGAGGTGGGTTTTCAATCCCGTAAATATTATATTCTGTCATGATAAAACCACTCATATTATATAATTTATATATATATATATTATATAATTTATATAATCAATAATTATATAATCAATAATTATATAATGGAAGTAGCATTCTTTACTAATAAATGTTAGAGCTCCTACCTGGGTTACCGTAATTGCTTGTTGTAAACTTCCTGAGATTTCATGAGGACAAAAACCTTTACTTT